>Ga0233437_1003109_pt1 | contig 22712 bp, 18 predicted proteins | sample SI_122_August201_FD_182714 | JGI IMG/M metagenome (GOLD analysis project Ga0233437, IMG submission 182714) | Seawater microbial communities from Saanich Inlet, British Columbia, Canada - SI_122_August2016_200_MG | ecosystem: Environmental > Aquatic > Marine > Inlet | place: Canada: British...
TTAACAAAAAGTGAATTTTTGCGGGTTACCTATCAGTCTGTGGGGGTGACACAAAAACCTTCCGGAATCCCTCCTGAAGAGAAATGGCTTTTTCAGGGCAGAACCTGGCACAGACACCGCAACCAATGCAGGATTTTTCCTGCCTGACAGCATATTCGTCGTTCTTAAGTGAAATGGCATCCGTTGGGCACCAATCGACACAGGTTCCACAACCCGTACAAGTGTCCTTGTCAATCACACTTAAGTGAAAAGTGGAATTGATCATGGGAAGTGTACCGTTCCTCCAAAGATTGAATGTATCACAGCAGTCCTTACAGCAGTTACAGATGCTGGTCTCGAAACTGGATTCCCTGGATCCCGGATGAAATGCTTTGTGGATTAGGCCGGCATCCTCTGCGTCTTTCATGATATCCTGAGCTTGCTGCCTGGTGACTGGTTTTGCAAAACCCTGGGCAATGGTGTGCCGAGCTGATTTGCCAAAAGTAAAACAATTCAATGTAGGGGCAAAAGTTGCACAGCCGTCACCCAGCAAACTTTTCCTCTGTCTGCAAAAACAATATCCCACGGCAATATCGTCAAACTTATTAATGATATCTTTAATGGTCTGACTGGGCAGTACCCTGTCTTCGGGAGTATCCAGGATTTTATCTACTTTGATAACCCTAATTTTGTTTCCACCTTCGGTGTACTGGAACGGAATGGTTCTGTCCAGGGCAGGGGCTTTGGCAAAATGGGGTGACAGTTCTTTGTAGTTTTTTTGAACGCTGACTCTTAATTCTTCAAGAAGGGCCTCAAAAAGTTCTGCAAGTTCGCGCTCCTCATCGTTTCGGCAAAGAGGTGTCATGAACTTGTATTCCATGAGACCGATCATAACCAGCGGCAGAAGCCGATAGATCATGATACCTTTTGAGTTTGGCTGATTAAATATCAGTCCTTGCTTTGCAAGTCCGGATGCCAGGATTTCAATTTCTGTTTCATTAAAGTCGCTTGAGACTAAAAGCTGTTCAGGGGTCTGGGAAGAGACTTTATTAAAAGCGCAGATAAAGTTAAGCTCCTGTTCTGATTTTACAACACGCTTTATGATATTGACAGCCGTATCACTTGCCTTAAAGGGAAACATTCCCTGCTTGCAGACAACTTGGGTCGCTTTTAGGTATTTTTCATCCAATGAATTCTGCTTCGTCATTCATTCATCCTCATTTTTTTTGGATCGTGGGTTTGATTTTGTTTCAGAACGCATCTTACCACCCGATGATATTTTTTCAAGGGCAAAATAATTCCATTAAAAAGCGGGTAGATGTTTTTCATTTAAATTGAAAGGACAGTGTTCCTGGCTTTATTGCCCCTTGATATATACTATATATTATTGTATCTGTGTCATAATATATTTTTTTTTAATCTTAGATTAGACATGTTTTGGTACTTTTATGGTTTGGGTGGCTGAATAGAATCTGGACGGTATGCAGATATAGGAATCCATAGGGTTTAAACGATACAGTTTAAGTTCAGCTGGCTAAACAAAATTGTCGTTCAGCGGAGATCCTTATGAAAAATCTGATACCAAAAATATATGATAAACTTATTTTTCTCTTTATTATCATTTTTCTTCTAACTGCAACGGCGTTTGCAGAAAAAAAAACAACAAAAATCGGAGTTCTTGCCAAAAGAGGACCAGAGCATTGCCTTGAAAAATGGTCTCTTACGGGTGAATATCTAAATAATAAAATTCCCGGGAAACGATTTGTCATCGTACCCCTTGGTTTTGATCGGATATTTTCTGCTGTTGAGAAAGGTGAAGTTGATTTTGTCTTGGCCAACCCCTCAATCTATGTTGAATTGGAAAACCGTTTCAAGGTCAACAGGATTGCCACCCTAAAAAATAATGTAAATAATGGCGAGTATACAAAATTTGGAAGTGTAATTTTCGTTAAAAAAATCAATAATGAAATTTTACGACTTAAGGATCTAAAAAAAAAAGCAGTACTGGCTGTTTCTGAGAAATCTTTTGGCGGTTTTATAATGGCCTGGAGGGAATTAAAAGAAGCCGGGATTGATCCGTTTAAGGATTTTGCTTCCCTTGGGTTTGCCGGAACCCATGATGCCGTTGTTTATGCCGTCAGAGATGGGAAAGCAGATGCAGGGATTGTGAGAACGGATGTGCTCGAGCGGATGGCTCATGAAGGCAAAATAATACTTGAAAATTTTAAGGGTGTCCATGAACATGGCGGAGATAGAGTGCACCTACCGTTTTTTCATTCCACGCGATCCTATCCTGAATGGACCATTGCAAAACTTCAACACACCTCAGATCGTTTGGCGGAAAAGGTTACCACTAAACTGTTTGAAATGCCTAGTGATTCTCCGGCTGCCCTGGCAGCAAGAATTGGCGGTTGGACCATCCCTTTAAACTATCAAGCCGTACATGAGGCTTTGAAATTTTTAAAAATAGGTCCCTATAAGAATTTAGGGAACATAAAAGCCTTAGATGTTGTCAAGAAATACTGGGTTCTGATTTCAGTTGATATGGTCATACTCATTTTGCTTGCCTGGTTTCTCATCAACCGAATTCGACTCAATAAACAGTTTAAGAAAACCCAGAAGGAATTGCAGAACCAGATTCAGGAACGTAAATCTGCTCAAGAGTCTGTTCTACACCTCAATCTTATTCTTCGAGCTATTCGAAATGTTAACCGGTTGATCGTTGAAAAAAAAAACACCCTGGACCTGATTCAGAGTATCTGCCACATTCTGGTTGAAAACAAAGGTTTCTTAAACGCCTGGATCGTCCTTGTAGATAAAGACAAAAAATTTACTATGGCTGGGACTGGCTTAGGAGATAGTTTCGCCATCCTGAAAGAACGGGTAAAAAGACAGGGACTGGCACATTGCGGCCGTAAAGTATTGGATCAGCCGGAATTGCAGATAGTTGAAGATCCTTTGACCCAATGTGTTGAATGTCCTATTTCTGATAAATATGAAAACCGATCAGCCATGCGCATTAGGCTGGAGCACGGCAATAAGGTGTATGGTCTTCTAACTGTCTCTGTACCAAAAGCCTTGGTCAATGACCGGGAGGAGCAAGAACTTTTTAAGGAACTGGCAGCAGATATCGGCTTTGGTTTGCACAACCTGGAAATTGATCGAGAACGGAAACAAGCGCTTAAGGAGCTAAAGAAAAGCGAGGAATTTAATGAAAGCATAATTAAAAGCAGCAGCGACTGCATAATTATTTTGGATAAAGAAGGCTGTCTGGAATTTATGAACCCGGGCGGGCAGAGGTTAATGGAAATAGACAATATAGAGCCTTACGAGAACAAGTCCTGGATAGATTTTTGGAAAGATCAGGACCATAAAGCCGCACTTGAGGTTGTCTCAAAGGCTAAAAAAGGGAACAAAGGTCAATTTCAAGGTTTTTGTCCCACAGAAAAAGGTGTGGAAAAATGGTGGGATATCATTGTCAGTCCTGTCATGGGTAAAGATGGAAAAGTTGACCGGCTACTTGCCGTTTTGCGTGACATCAGCAGCCAAAGAACCATGGAGATGCAGCTTCGTCAGGCCCAGAAAATGGAGGCCATCGGTAACCTTGCGGGTGGCATAGCCCATGATTTTAACAATGTATTGTCCGTAATGATGGGGAATGCTGAGCTTGCGATGATGGATATTGACCAGGATGGTCCAGCAAGTGAAAGAATTAAAGAAATTAACAAAGCCGGGGAAAAAGCAGTTGTTTTGACCCGGCAGCTTCTGGCCTTTAGCCGAAAGCAGATTATCCAGCCACAGATACAGGATATCAATGGATTATTAAGCGCTATCGAAAAAATGCTTGTACGCCTGATTGGCGAAGATATTAATATATCAATAGTTCCAGAGCCTGAACTATGGTCTGTAAAGGTGGACTCAGGGCAGATGGAGCAGGTGATCTTGAACCTGGCAATCAATGCCAGTGATGCAATGCCAAAAGGCGGTAAACTTACCATTGAAACAGGGAACAAGGATTTGGATGAGAGCTACTTCCACAAAAAAGGGATTAAAGAAGAAAAAACAGGTTCTTATGTGATGCTGGCTGTTACAGATAATGGGGTCGGTATGGAAAAAAAGGTTCAAGATCACATTTTTGAACCTTTTTTTACCACCAAGGAAATAGGTAAAGGAACAGGATTGGGGCTGTCCACAGTTTACGGCATTGTCAAACAAAATAATGGTTTTGTCTGGGTCTACAGCGAACCGGGACAGGGAACATCCTTTAAGGTCTATTTTCCCAAAGAGATGGGAGATGCCGTACCCAAGGAAGACAAACCACTACCTGCAAAAGTCCATGGAGGATCAGAAACCCTCTTAATTGTTGAAGATGACAGCAGTCTTAGAAAATTTGCCCGGAAATCTCTTGAAATATATGGGTACACTATTCTTGGGGCTGAAAACGGTGAAGCCGCGCTGAAGATCTGTGAGGAACAAAACGGATTGATTTCGTTAATGATCACGGATGTGGTAATGCCTAAGATGGGCGGAAAAGAGGTTGTTGAAAGACTAAATGTCATCTATCCACACATAAAGGTCATATATATGTCAGGATATACGGACAATGCCATTGTTCATCACGGTGTGTTGGCATCCGGACTGAATTTTCTCCAAAAGCCTTTTACACCTGAGGTTTTAGCGCGTAAAGTGCGTGAAGTGCTGAATACATAAATTTGGGGAAATCATTTTGTCATCCCAAGGTTCATATGAATGTGCATGAACTGTTATTTAAGGGCTCACTCAAAAATAACTTTACATTTTGCGCGTGACCTTCGGGTTAGAAGCCGATTCATCCTGGCCGGCCGCGTTGTGAAAACTCGACATATTCCCGATATGCCTGCCTTTTCACGCCTTGCCGGAACAGGCGACTCAACTCCCAAAATAGGTAACTTATTTTTGAGTGGACCCTAAGGGATTTTTTTCATTAAATCAGAGACGATCTTGAAAGAATACTGTAGATTTGTTTTGTAATGATACATTTTGTCTGGTTTCATTTTTTTGACTTTACACTTTTGCCGGTAAAGGTTAGTACAGGATGCATTAAGGAAAATTTGGGATTCAGGAGAATAAAAATGACAGATCCAATCGATGAAAAAGCCAATGATAACAATACCAATGATAACAATACCAATGATGATTCAGGCGAAAATATGAAAGAAAAGAGTTTTGCTGAGCTTTTTGAATCATATGATACAAAAATAAGTCATGAATTGAACCAGGGGGATAAGGTTGAGGGTGAGATTATCTCCATTGGTGATAAAAGCGTATATATAGATACGGGAACCAAAAGTGACGGTGTTGTTGGAAAAGCAGAACTTTTGGATGAAAAGGGCGAATTCCTCTATAAAATCGGTGATAAAGTTAACCTTTATGTTGTCTCCTTAAGTGAAAGCGAAATGATATTGTCCAAAGCACTTTCCGGTGCTGGACAAGCGACCATGTTAGATGATGCCTCCCGTAACGGAACACCAGTTGAAGGCAAAGTCACTGGTGTGATTAAAGGCGGGTTCAGTGTTGATATCATGGGGAAAAGAGCTTTTTGTCCGGTCAGTCAGATGGATGTTAAATATGTGGAAAATCAGGAAGAATATGTGGGGCAGACACATCATTTTTTAATTACCCGGTTTGAAGAGAGTGGAAGAAATATTGTTGTATCCAGGCGGGATTTGCTGAATGAAGAGATAAAAGAGAAATCAAAAGTATACTTTGAAAAAGTTGAAGAAGGGGATATTGTTCAGGGTATTGTTACAAAATTGATGTCCTTTGGTGCATTTGTTGAATTAATTCCCGGAGTTGAGGGAATGGTACATATATCAGAATTGTCCTGGTCCCGTATTGAAAAGGCTGAAGAGGTTATTCAACCCGGGGATGTGGTGAATGTGAAGGTGCTAAAGATAGAATCTTCCAAACAGTCAGAACCTTCCAAGCAGTCAGATACTTTTAAAATTTCCCTGTCAATGAAACAAACATCATCCAATCCCTGGGACAGCATGGAAAAAACGTTTAATACTGGAGATCAAGTATCTGGAAAAGTTGTCAGGCTGACTTCTTTTGGTGCGTTTGTGGAAATTGTACCCGGTGTGGATGGTCTGGTTCATATCAGCGAGATGAGTCATACAAAAAGAGTGCTCCGGCCCGATGATGTGGTTCAGGTTGGGGAAAGGGTCCAGGTGGTGATAAAATCCATTGATATGGACTCCAAGAGAATTTCATTGAGTATTAAGGATGCTTTAAGTGATCCATGGACGGGTGCTTCAGCTAAATATGAAATTGGTTCAATTGTTGAAGGACATCTGGAAAAAAGAGAAAAATTCGGTCTTTTCATCACACTTGAACCTGGAGTGACAGGATTGATGCCATCCTCCCATATAAGCAAATCTGCAAACGCTTCTGATTTTGAAAAATTAAAACCTGGTAATTCAATTCAGGTTATGATTCAGGAAGTTGATGAGGAAAAAAGAAGACTCACACTGACATCGCCGGATCAAAAAGAGGGTGATAACTGGAAACAATTTGCAAACAGCAAAAAATCAACGCCCGTTGGAACCATGGAAAGCCTGTTCCTGGAGGCCATGAAAAAGAAAAAATAGCTGTCAGGAATATTTTTTAATAAAATCACCAATTTGTTTAACAGCCAGTCTTCCCTGGGAAAGATATTTTGCAAAATAGTGCCATACATGAAACATTTCTTTCCAGATTTCTAATTGGACCTCTACACCAGAGGTTTTTAAATTTTCTGCAAGGATAATTGAATCGTCTATTAAAACCTCTTGTCCCCCTGCTTGAATAAGGATGGGAGAGCTTTTTGAAAAATCATTATTAATAGGAGATATCAAGGGGAGCGATAAGTCCTGGTCCGTATAAAGGCGAGCCGTTTTTTTTAAGATATCTTGACCGAGCATGGGGTCTTTGCCCTGGTTTTCAATAAGGGATTTATTTTTACATTCAAGATCAATCCATGGCGAGATCAATACAGAACATGAGGGTAAGGTGCGGCCTTTGGTCAGAAGTTCGGATAAAAGTGCAAGACCCAGGCCCGCTCCTGCAGAATCTGCAACAAGGCTTATCCTGTGCGGATACAAAAAATTATCCTCAAGCCATTGATATACGGTCTTTACATCCATAAGCCCGCTTGGAAAGGGGTGTTCCGGGGCCAGTCTATAGTTGAAAATCAAAACTTTTGCATTAGAAGCAAGTGCTATTCGTGATGCCAGATCCCTGTGGGAATTTATGGACCCGGCAATATATCCGCCACCATGGATATACATGATGATTCGTTTTTTATTATAGTGTAACGGCAACAGCCATTGAGCTTCAATGGATTTGATACAAAAGGATTCAAGTTTAATGGATTTATCCGGTTTAAAAGCTTTTGCAGATTTTTCAAGAAGATTTCTGTATGATTTGATACCGATTGCTTCAAAGGTGGGCTGTGATTTTAAATGTTTAAAAATAGCTGATAATATTATTGAAGTTTTTTTGTTCATGAAAAACCTTATTGTTTATCTGTTTAAAAACAGGTATCACAGTTTGGCGCGAAACCAAATATTTTTTATGGAAAATATATGAGAACCAGTGGAAAACTTTTTATTGCTGATTTTGACGGAACCTTATTAAAAGATGATAAAACCATTTCCGGAAAAGACATTAAAACTCTTGAAATATTAAGACAGAAAAAAATCTTTACCAGTATTGCAACGGGCAGGTCTGTATATTCTTTTAACAAGGCTTTAAAAGATATTGGTTTGGCTGATAATTTTTTGCCCCCATATTCATTGCCAATTGATTACCTTATATTTTCTACTGGTGCCGGTATCATGGAATTCCATGGGGGCAGGGTGATATATCAAAAAGCGTTGCCCATATCTGATATTAGCAAAATCACCGATTATCTGGATCATCGAAGATTTGACTACATGGTACACAAATCCATACCTGATACTCAATATTTTTTATATAAATCTCATGGAAAAGACAACCCAGATTTTTACAAAAGACTGGCACTATATAAAGAATATGCATTACCTCTTGAACAAAGTCATTGCCACAAAGACCCTTCCACTGAAGTCCTGGCAATTATACCGGGCAGGGTAAATATGGATGATCTGGAAATCATAAAAAAGGATTTATCAGGCTTTAGTGTCATCCATGCGACCTCCCCTCTTGATCATAAGTCATCATGGATAGAGATTTTTCACAAAGATGTCTCCAAAAGCAAGGCCGCCTCCTGGCTTGTTAAACGACTCGGCATAGGCCGTCAAAATGTTCTTTCAGTGGGAAATGACTATAATGACCAGGACCTTCTGGCCTGGTCAGGAAAAGGGTTTGTGGTAAAAAATGCGCCTGACAGCTTGAAGCAGATATTTAAGACAGTGTCTTCCAATAACCTTTGCGCCGTGTCAGAGGCCATTAAAAAGGCAGGGTGGCTAAACCGATAAGAACACCAACACCATTAAAGAACTGAAACTAATTGTTTCATATCCCTGACGGCCTGTTCCATTCCTGTCAGTATCGATCTTGCAACAATACTGTGTCCAATACTGAATTCCTTGATTTCAGAAAGACCTTTAAATGCCTTAACAGAATGGTAACATATGCCATGGCCTGCATTTACCTCAAGGTTTAGCTTGGTTCCGATTTTGGCTGCATCAATGATTCTTGAAAATTCTTTTTGCTTTTTTGCTTTTGTTGTTGCATCGCAAAAAGCACCCGTATGGATTTCTATCATGTCTGCATCAATTTTATGGGCAGTTTTTATCTGGTCAAGGGAGGGGTCAATAAAAATACAGACATCAATCCCTGCATTTTTTAAAGTTGAGACTATTTCCCATATGTGGTTTTCATGGGTGATCAGGTCCAGACCCCCCTCTGTACTTATTTCTTCTTTTGTTTCAGGAACAAGTGTGACGCAGTCAGGCTTGATATCCAGTGCAATCCCTATCATTTCACTTGTAGCTGCCATTTCCAATATGAGTTTGGTTTGTACGATTTTTCTTAAGAGTCTGACATCTCTTTCGTTAATATGGCGACGGTCTCCCCTTAAATGAACCACAATCCCATCCGACCCTGCCGTCTCAGCAGCAATGGCCGCTGCAACGGGTTCAGGATAGCTCACTCCTCGGGCTTGTCTTAAGGTTGCCACATGATCTACATTTACAGCTAATTGAGCCATTTTATTTTTCCCTCCATTTTTTAAAATATATTTAAGTCTTTATTGGGTTCCAGTTTTCTTAATAACTCAAGGCTTTTTTTTTCCATTTTTCGGGAATCAGATGGACCGGTTTCATGATCAAACCCCATTAAATGCAGGATGCCATGGATTAAAAGCTGGGACATCCTCTCCAAAAGGGTTATGTCTGCATCATCTGCCTCATTTTGAGCTGTTTCACAGGAAATAACAACATCGCCCAGAAGACCCGGTGTTATATCAGCAAATTGTCCCTCTTGCATTGGGAACGCTAAAACATTTGTGGGTTTGTCAATTCCTCGGTATGTCTTGTTGAGTTGTTGAATTTGATTGTTGTCTGTAATTACCAGGGAAATTTCATGGGCATCACAACCCAAGGCGTTTAAGATCTGTTTTGTCTTTTGGAGCATTGTGTCCGTTGGTATTTTCTTTTTTTGCTGATTGTCGATCAGTACCTTTAGATGTTCCATTTTTTTCTTTTTTCTTTTCCTGAAATTTATCCGGATATTCTATCCTGGAGTGATAAATGCTGGTTAAAATATTATTAAAGCTCTTTGCAATCTGGTGAAGATCTTTTAAGGTCAGTTCACATTCTTCCAATTGTCCATCTGCAAAAATGTCGTTAATCAGCTCTTTCACTCTTCCCTGGATTCTTGCAGGTGTAGGACGTTCCAGAGCTCTAACCGCCGCTTCAACAACATCTGCCAGCATAACTATACCGGCTTCCCTGGTTTGGGGTTTGGGGCCTGGATATCTGAAATTTTCTTCTTTAACCGTGTCATTACCGATATTTAAACTTTTTTGATAAAAATATTTAATCAAAGAGGTGCCGTGGTGTTGAATAATCCCTTCAATAATTTCCGCCCCAAGTTTATATTTTTTTGCAAGCTCAACACCATTTTTTACATGTCCTATTAAAACAAGAGCAGACATGGAAGGAGAGAGCTTGTCATGCCTGTTTTTTCCGTCAGCCTGATTTTCAATAAAATATAATTTTTTATCCAATTTTCCAATGTCATGGTAATATCCCATTACTTTTGCCTTTAGACTGCTGACATCTATAGCAGATGCAGCAGCTTCCGCCAAAGTGGCAACAATGACGCTGTGGTTATACGTTCCAGGGGCTTCAATCATAAGTTTTTTAATCAGGGGCTGATCAAGATTTGAAAATTCCAACAGCTTTGAGTCTGTCGTATAATCAAAGATAAGCTCGATGAGCGGTGCAAATCCAATGGTCAGGGTAGCGGAAAAAAGGCCACCGCAAAAAGCCATGGCCATTTCTTTTGCCAAAATGATCAGATCCGGCTGGGCAAGGGAATAGAATCCAATGGAAAGGGCCAGGACTCCATTGAAGATCGCAAGCTTGAAACCGGCTATGATAAAGTTTTTTCTTGCCTGCCGCGCGTTGATCCAATAGGCAGCAGTAATACTCGATAAAAAGAAAAAGATAAAAACTTCAAAATTGCCTGAAAATACAAGAGTTGCCAGAACAGAGAGAATAATTGTGAAAAAAACGGCAATATCAAATCCTAAAAACAGGCAGACCAGCATGGCAGCTGAAGGGATTGGAATGATCATGAAAAAAGATAGAGAGGAAATATCCCATGTGGCATCGGGATTTGCCGACTGGGCAATAAAGGTCGAAGCTTTTGCAAAGGTCAGATAAAGAATAAGTCCTAATGCCAGAAATAAAATGTGTTTATTGTGTGCAGCTCGTAATTTTTTGTGATCCTTTAAAAATAGGAGATAAACAACCAGGATGGTGAAAAAAGTGATAAGGGCAACCCCCGTACTGGAAATAATAATATTTTTTTCTTTTACCTGTTCCTGGAGGGCCAGAAGTTTTACCAATTGAACCTTATCTACCCGTTCGCCTTCCCTTAAAATCATTTCGCCTGTTTTGATCTGGTATAAAATAGGTTTGATTTGGTCTTCTGCTTCTTTGATTCTTTTTTCCGTCTCATTTTTATTTAGGGTTATATTGGGTTGCAATAATCTCTGGCACAGATCAACGATGAGGTTGGAAAGATTATAATTAATATCTTTTAACAGGGGCTGACCTTCGATTCGTACCATGGTTTTCGCCTGGTCCGGACCATAAAAAGCCTTTAAATTATTAACGATTCTCTCTTCTTTGGAACCAATGGTTCGAAGAATAATCCCCTTGTGCGCTTCTTTTAGTAAAATTTCTTTATTGGCCACAATTCCATTGGTAAGAATTTTTTCAATAATAATTTTAATTTTTTTTGTCATATCAGAAGAGAATTGATCCTTATATAAAATAGTATAAACTCCCTTGCTGATTTCAATCCCAAGTTTTTCCTCAAATTCAGGTTTGGTATCCAATACAATGGCAAATGTCGGGTCGGGTTCAGAGTTTTGCTCATTTGCCTTTTTAAATAGTCCCCTAGGGATTTTCATGGCATCATCAATGCCGGAAAAGATTTTATTTAAAAGGTTGGCATCAAAATCATAAATATTTTTTACAGAGTCTTTGACCTCATCCTTTTTAATACTTGTGGTTTTTGTATCTTCAACAAAGAAATTTTTCGGTGCTTTGATATCCCTTTTTGCAACATCCCCGATGTTGTAAGAATAAGAAGTTTGACTCTGTTTGGGATGGTGGGTAAAGGTAAACAAGGCAGTTATAAGAATCAGCATCAGCCACAACACATAAGGTGTTGTAAGAAGAAATTCTTTAGCCTGAGTAATGTTATTTTCGGGTTTGTTTTTTTTCATATGCATCAATAATGCTTGCTACAAGTTTATGGCGTACAACATCATCCTTTGAAAAATAAATAAATTCAATCCCTTTTATTTTATTTAATATTTTTTTTATTTCAATGAGACCTGATAGTCTGCCCTTTGGCAGGTCTATTTGCGTAATGTCGCCGGTGACAATGGCCTTTGATCCATATCCGATTCGTGTTAAAAACATTTTCATTTGTTCCGAAGTTGTATTCTGTGCTTCATCCAGAATTATAAAAGCATTGTTCAGCGTTCTTCCCCGCATAAAGGCAAGAGGTGCTATTTCAATGGTTTCCTGTTCAATGAGCATTTTTGCTTTTTCAAAGTCCATCATATCATAAAGCGCATCATATAAAGGCCGCAGGTATGGGTTGATTTTCTGGGCCAGATCTCCGGGTAAAAATCCCAAAGCCTCGCCGGCTTCAACAGCAGGTCTTGTCAAAATAATTCTTTTTACTTCCCCTTTTGAGAATGCAGCCATTGCCATTGCCATGGCAAGATAGGTTTTTCCTGTCCCTGCCGGGCCAATGGAAATAAGAATGTCATTCTTTTTAATTGCTTTGACATAGTTTTGCTGGGAAGGATTTCTGGGGGTGATGGTTTTGTTTCGGACGGTTTTAAATATAGTTGTTGAAAAGATATCTTTTAAATGAGAGTTATTGTTATTCTTTATTGTATTGATTGCAGCATCAATATCAGCTTCTCCAAAGGAGAATTTATCTTCTAAAAGGATATAAAGCTGGTTGATCAGTTTTTCGGCAAGATTTACATCCTTGGGATTACCGTTAACCAATAACGAGTTTCCCCGGGTGTCTATTGTAACTTTAAAGGCCTCACAAATTTTATCCAGGTTGTGATTGTGATGGCCGAATAGCTCCCGGGCAAGCGTAAGGTTTTGAAACGTCAAATTTTTCATGGACTATAGGGTGCATTTTATTTATTTAAAGGTCAATAAAAATCTTGACTAAAAAACGGGTTAATTGTTATTGAAACCTCACTTTTAATCAAAGTAAAAAGGGAAAGCATGAACTTTTTTGACGTCGCTGTTATAGTTATTGTATCGTTTTGTTTGATACGAGGTATATTTAACGGGCTTGTAGGGGAGGTCTCCGGAATCATAGGCGTTTATGCAGGATTTTACGGCGCTTATACATACTATCCGCTGATAACGATCTATGTTGAGAAATTGATTAAATCTACTGATATCAGAAATCTCGTGGCTTTTTTTATTTTATTTTGTTCTATTTTCATGATTGTTAGTCTTATCTCCCTTTTGATTCGCAAAATTTTAAAATTTGTTTTTTTAGGATGGGTTGACAGATCTCTTGGACTTGTTTTTGGCGCGTGCAAAGGTATCTTGGTCGTTTCAGTTCTTTTTATTATGATCACAACGTTTTTACCAAAGGGCTCAAACCTTTTAACAGGTTCAAAATTTTTTCCATATGTTGCAATCGTATCCAAAGCTATGACTGTGTTGGTTTCCAAAGATACCAGAAATGATTTTTTAAAACATCTGGAAGGAATTCAAAAGAGTTGGAAACTTTAGAAACTCTGTTTAATATTATCAGAACATTAAGAAGTGAGAAGGGATGTGCCTGGGATAGAAAACAGACACCTGAAACCATGTGGAAATGCCTTGCAGAAGAAACATATGAACTTGAAGAGGCAATAACTAAACAAAACCTTGAAAATATTTGCGAGGAATTAGGGGATGTTTTATTCCAGCTGGTTTTTATTCTGGAGATTTTTCAGGAAAGAAAAGCCTTTACAATTTCAGATGTCATTAACCATGTCGAAACAAAAATGATTCGACGTCACCCCCATGTATATGCCGATGCCAGTGTGTCAACCGAGCAGGAGTTGACACTGCAGTGGGAGGCCATTAAAGTTCTGGAAAACAAGGAAAATGGACAAAAAAGATTATCTGTACTGGATTCTGTTCCCAAAGGGATGCCATCTTTGATTCGGGCGTTAAAAGTGTCCAAATGCGCAGTAAAAGAAGGGTTTGACTGGGATAATATCCATGAAGTACTGGATACTGTAAAAGAGGAAATCAATGAATTTGAGACTGCATTAAAAAAAGGGGATCAAAATGAGGCAGCCATGGAATTCGGGGATATTTTATTTTCTCTTGTTAATGTAGCAAGGGCTGCTGAATTCCACCCGGAGACAGCTCTATCAAGGTCCACTGCCAAATTTGAAGGCAGATTCAGATTGATGGAAAAAGAATTAAAGGAAAATAAGTTAAACCTCAAGAATCTTTCAAAAGATCAGAAGGATCTTTTGTGGACAAGGGCAAAACAATCCTGGGGAAACCATTCTTAATCTGAAATCTCTTTGGGTTCACTCAAAAATAACTTCTAACTATTCAGTTCTTATGTTTGAAACCGCCCTATCCGATGGATATTTGTTTCGATGCTAAACGCTTAACCTCCTGCAAATATCCATCAGACAGGGCTTTGAGATCAATTGTCAGACACCTGTCTGGCCAATTCTATCATTCGGTTAACAATGAATTTTGAATCTTCCACGGGCAGGGTATGGGTGGTTCTTTGATTATTTTCATCAATCATAGTATATGTAAATTGATTTTTATTGTTTGGAAAAACAATTTTTTCTTCAGATTTTTTTTCTATGGGGCAAGTAATTTCTTTTTTCTTTTTTCCCTTGGGTTTTTCCGTAATTATTCTGCTCAGGATATTTGAAACAACTTTAGTAATAACTGCCTGGCGCTTTCCTTCAGAAGAGGTGTCCATATGGCCGACATCATTGTCAAAGAGATTGTTTTTGTTCTGTATATTGCCCAGACTCAGTTGTCGAGAATAAACTTTCAGGATATTTCGTATTTGATACAAAGGTATTTGCATTTAATCTTCTCCTTAAGTTTAAATTAGCAGTTTGAGAAAATTAAACCATTTGGTTTTTTATTAATCGTCAAAATCCCCCTCCTGGCCCTTATCTGTGGTTATGCTTAATGCTTTTTCAATAATCTTTTCTTTTGTCCAATCATTTTTAGATTCTATTTTTTCAGTTTTGAAACCCGGATCGCAGGATTGGTTCTTTAAAATTTCATCTATTACGAATTGGGCTGTATCCGTTGCGTTAAATACACGGGTTAAAAGTCCGTAAACAAATTCTTCAACATCCTTTGCCATCCGATCCCGGATTTTTTTGGGCTGGGCCAGCAATCTGCTTTCAAAGGGGCTGTTGAGCTTTTTAACGTTACCGCCTGTTAAATCATTTGTTTTTGCATAGGCCATCATATCTGCCCACATTTTTTCTGAAACACCTCTGTCTTTTTGTTTGATGAAGCTGCCATTGTCAAGGATGGCATTTCCATAATCGTTAACCTTAAGCCCCCAGGATATCATTTGCAGGGCAGTGGCAACATTGGCCTTGGTCGTCCTGGTTTTTGAGGCGATCTCGCGGAGTCTTTCAGAATTGTTACCCGAGGTTCCGTGCTGGGCACCGGAAACTTTGTATTTGGAAAGAGCCTCATGGATTTGGGTGGTCAGCTCAACACTGATTCCTTTATCACTGGCTTCAATGCCATGGGTTGTTCCATTATTTAAAGCAATCCAGTTGGGAAAAATATTGTGGGCATTCAGCCCTTGAATAAGGAAAAGTGCTTCCTGGTCAGTTGAAAGTCCCAATTTCCCTTTTATTTCACCCACTTCTGTTTCAAGACCCGCCCAGGTGGGAATATATGGGGATAATTCAATATTTGCAAGAAGGTTCTGGTCATCAGGCATATGGGAGGCATCAATGGCAATGGAGGTAATTCCCGCATCAAACAAAGACAGAATTTCCGTTTTAGCCGGTTCAACTTCTTCCGGCTTTTTGATACCGAAATGATCAGCATGGATAGCTACAGGAACGGTAATGCCAAGTTCATTCATAAAGGCATCCGTCATTCTTGCAATATTCCACAAATTCACTGCACAATAAGCGTTTGTCCCGCCCTCGGATCTGGCGATTTCAATTATAATAGCGGCATTGGCCCTTTGAGCGGCTGCAAGAGCGCCTCTGATTACAAAAGAGCTTCTCCCGTTGGCGGCAATGGTCATGGCCTTTGTCTTGAGTAACATGGCCTGATCTATATATTTCCCACTGACAAGAAGTGCCTTGGAGTTGGGGAAAAGTTTTTTTATATTCGGGGGTCTACCCAGGTCAAGTGCGGCTTTGAAGTCTGAAGAGTAGTTTAAAGGTTTTGTCATATCACCCTCCTATGTCTTTTAGATCAGATTAAAATTATTGAGTATTTTTTACACGAAACCATTATAAAATCAAGGAATATCGAATAATGAATAGCAATTCATGAATAACTTATTGGAATAAAATCGGGCATAATTTTTAAAATAGAAAAGATAATTTAATTATAACTATCTGTAAGATAAGATAAAACTAATTATATCTTTAAAACTTATAATAATGATTAACTGCTTGACATTTATAAAACTCTTTTGTTAAATAATGAATCTTTGTTCATTTATATTAAGGAAGGATGATAACAGTTTGCAAAAGAATAAATCAGATCTGCAGAAGAACAAATCGGAAAAATATAATAAAATATTAAGTAGTGCTGGTGCAGTGTTTGCAGAATATGGATTTTACAAAGCAACCATATCACAAATAGCAACAAAGGCAGGCGTGGCTGACGGCACATTATACCTGTATTTTAAAAACAAAGATGATATTTTATATCAATTCATAAATTTTAAAACCCATGTGGTGTTTAAAAAAATGCATGCTGCAGTTGAAAATGGTAAGAATGCTGAAGAAAAATTGCGGTTTTTGATCCGCTGTCATCTTGAGGAATTTCAAAATGATAAAAATATGGCAATTATTTTTCAATCAGAAGTAAGATATTTAAGGGATATTGAATCTCAAATCAAAGATATTTCAAAAATGTATCTTGATCTGCTGTCAGATATTATTGAGCAGGGACAAATTGAAGGTTCAATTCGCCAAGACCTTTTTGTCGGTCTTGTTAAACGGTTTATTCTAGGGGCTGTGGAAGGTGTTATCAGAACCTGGGTGACTGCCGATGGCCGATATGATCTGGTTTCAATGGCAGACCCTCTGGTGGATCTTTATCTGACAGGAGTAAAAGGTAAATAAATGCCATATAGTGTTTGAACGATCTAAATTTGTTGAATAAGGCTTTTTGCTTGACGTGTTCTTTCATGTTTATTAAAGCTTTTTAGTTCGTATTCAAAAGGTTAAGAAATATTTGGGAGGTAAAGAAGTATGACTTCAATAATCGGTCCGGCAAGTTTTAAATTATTCGGGATATTCCCCACAGCAATATTGTCATTTATTTTGCCTATCATTGGTATAGGATTGTTCACCTATATTATGGTCAGGCGTATTGCACCCCTTGTGAGGGCAAACCCGGATAACAGGTTAGATCAGATCGGCAAGCGTGTTAAGAATCTTGTTTTTATCTGGCTGGGGCAGATGCGACAACCAAGATACATGCTGGCAGGTGTGCTTCATATAGCCATTTTTGCAGGATTTTTAATTTTGTCCATCCGGTCTACATCACTTGTTATTATTGGTTTTTCAGACGGATTTGTAATACCCGGGTTTGGAGGGTTTTTAGGCGATATTTATAATTTTATAAAGGATTATGCTGCAACAATTGTCCTTATTGCCTGTATTATAGCTGCTGTTAGAAGGGGGATTTTTAAACCCAAACGTTATGCTGTTCCGGAAAAATACGGCAAGGATCATACGGGAGAAGCTGTATTTGTATTGGGAATTATTGCAACGCTTATGATCTCAGAAAGTATGTTTGAAGCCTCTGAGCTTGCCTATGAATTTCAGCATACGGGACAGGAACATTTTCTTGCCCCTTTGTCTCTGGTCTGGATATTTAAGGCAATGTTTTCTTCCGCTCCTCAAAGTGTTCTTCAGGGACTTCATATTTTTACTTATTTTGTTCATGACCTGACATTTTTCTTTTTCCTGTGTTTTTTACCCATGGGAAAACATTTTCACGTAATTACATCTGTTTTTAATGTCTTTTTTATGCGGGTTAAGAAAGGCAAAATTAAACCGGTAATGCACGGAGTATCAGATGATAAACTGGATGACCTTGAATCTTTTGGTGTAAAAGTACTTGAAGATTTTACCTGGAAACATATGCTGGATTTTTATTCCTGTGCCGATTGCGGCAGGTGTTCTGATCATTGTCCTGCCAATGCAGCCGGACGCCCATTATCACCCAGGTTTATTACCATTAAGGCAAGAGATCTGATGTTTAAAAATTATCCGTTTTCAGGTGAGATTTATAAAAGCGATATTTTAGTAGAAGATATTTACACTGAAGATGAAATCTGGTCTTGTACGACCTGTGGTGCCTGTGAAGAAGAGTGTCCTTTAGGGATCGAATATATTGATAAAATGGTGGATTTAAGAAGAGGTATGGTGGATGAAGGCATGGTTCCGCAATCTCTGCAAAAACCATTGAAAGCCCTTGAAAAAAGGGGTAATCCTTATGGGAAAATGGAGAAAAAAAGAGCAGCATGGGCAAATGATAAAGAATTCAAAGCAAACTTTCAGATTAAAGACCTTGCCAAAGAGTCAGCCGATACCCTTTATTTTGTAGACAGTATTACATCATATGATGATGATATGCAGGATATAGCAAGAAAGACATCCCTTATCCTTAAAAAAGCAGATATTGATTTTGGTATTCTGGGTAAATTGGAAAAGGACAGCGGAAATGAGGTCTTGCGTTTTGGCGAAGAAATGTTGTACCAGGATTTAAAAGAGCAAAATACTGAAGCGATACGCAAAACAGGTGTAAAGCAGATTGTGACAGCAGACCCTCATGCCTATAATGCATTGAAAAATGATTATGACAACCTTGTGCCTGTTAAGCATATCAGCCAGATAGTTGCCCAGAAAATATCCTCTGGAGTACTTGATCTTAAATCCTGTCAGAATCCTGAAAAGATCTATGTCTATCATGATCCATGCTATCTTGGGCGGCACAATGGTATTTATGAAGATCCCAGAATGGCCATGGATGCCATTGACGGGTTGACAAGAGTAGAACTTGAAAAAAGCCGTGATCGATCCTTTTGCTGTGGTGGAGGCGGGTTGATGCTTTTCTATGAACCGGAAGAAGAGACACGAATGGGAGTTTTAAGAGTCAATATGGCTGCTGCAGCCGGAGCAACAGTCATTGTAACTGCCTGTCCTTTTTGCCTGGTTAATATTCAGGATGCGATAAAGGTTGCGGGAAAAGAGGGTGAGATGGAAGCTTTGGATTTTACAAAGCTAATTGAGCAGCACTTATATTAAAATAAATGACTCAACTTTCGGAGTGGGGTCAGGCTTGCATAGTTGCGTTTATTGAGCAATAAACGCAACTATGCAAGCCTGACCCCGCCTACTAAGGACCTAAGACCGAAAGTTGAGATAAATGAGTTACAGGTTAGAGGCTAAATTTGTGACGGATAATTGATTTAAAGGAGGCAATAATGGAGATTTTGGTATGTGTCAAGAGAGTACCGGATACTGCTGAGAATGAATTTGAACTCAACAGCGCTGGTAATGATCTTGATCGTGATGATTTAGTTTATTCAGTCAATGAATGGGATAATTATGCAGTTGAAGAAGCCATTCAAATTGTTGATAAAGTCGGTGGAAGTGTAACTGTTATAACTGTTGGTGATGATGAATCAGAAGAAGTTTTAAGGCGTGAGATGGCAATGGGTGCCAATAATGGAATCCTTCTTTCTGATGATGCATTTGAAGGCTCTGATGGTAAGGCAATTGCTGCAATTTTAAAGGCAGAAACTCAAAAAGGGAACTACGACCTGATTCTTTCGGGTGCCCAGGCAGATGAAGGGGCAGGGCAGATTGGCGGAATGCTGGCTGCAATGATGGATTACCCCTATGCGTCCCTGGTGAATAAAATTGAAGTTGGAGATGGTAAAATAATAGTGGGCAGAGAGATTGAGGGTGGAAACCAGGAAATGAATGAAATGCAACTGCCTTGTGTTCTTTCTATTCAAACAGGTATTAATGAACCCCGTTATGTCGGTATCAGGGGAATCAGAAAGGTTGCCAGTGTCGATATCCCTGTTAAGGGAGCCGGCGATCTTGGCATTGATACTGCAAGTGTCGGAGAAGCCGGTTCAAAAACCAAAAGAGTTGATTATTTTGTCCCGGATATGGGCGAAGGTGCTGAGATGTTGGAAGGCTCCACGGACGAGATTATTGAAAAGCTGATTGAGAAGCTTAAAGCTAAAGGAGGGCTTTGATCATGACACAGATTTTTGCATATATCCCATTTAATAATGGTGTGGCTGAAGATATAGCTCAGGAGTATCCGACCGCTGCCGGGAAGATTGATGAGAGTGCATCTTTAACAGCTGTTGTAACCGGATCAGGAGCGGATCTTGATAAAGTAGCCAATGATATGACACCTATTTATTCACAAGTGATAAAAATAGATAATGCAGACCTTGCCTATCCCAATGCCGACATCGTTAGAAAAGCAATAGAAAACGTAATTCCTTCGGATTCGATTTTCCTTATGGCCCACAATACCTTTGGAATGGACTTGGCTCCTGGTTTATCAATTAAAATGGATTCAGCTTATGCAGCCGATATAGTTGATTTTGAAGGAGTAGAAGGTACTGTTCTAAAGGCGGTCCGCCAGGAACTTGGCGGGGCGGTCAGTACTCATGTAACCGTTGATATATCTTCCGGTGCTGTTATAACGATACGGCCTGGATCTTTTGCTCCGATTGAAGAAGGATCAGCCGGTGGGTCAGTGGTTGATAAATCCGGTGATGCCGGTGATCTTTCCACAAAAAGAAAATTTCTTGAAATTGTTGCAGCAGAAGTGGGTGATGTTGATATTACTAAATCTGATGTGCTTGTTTCTGTCGGTCGCGGTATTGAGGATGAAGATAATATCGAGATTGCCCAGGAACTTGCTGAAGCAATGAACGCTGTTGTATCCTGCTCAAGACCGATTGTGGATGCCAAATGGCTTGAGAAATCACGCCAGGTTGGAACTTCGGGCCAGACAGTTAAGCCTAAAGTATACATGGCTATGGGTATTTCAGGCTCTTTTCAGCATCTGGGCGGTATAAAAGGCAATCCATTTATTGTTGCAGTAAACAAGAATCCAAAAGCACCGATTTTTCAGGTTGCAGATGTTGGTATTGTTGAAGATATTCTTGATTTTATGCCTGAGCTTACTGAAGCAATTAACGATCTTTAAGATTATTTAAATTTTTTTTTAAAGGGGCCTGGAATTGGTATACAGGCCCCTTTTTATTTCCTTAAAGTGGGGTCAGGCCTGCATAGTTGCGTTTAGGGTTCCTAAACGCAACTATGCAGGCCTGACCCCATCTACTATGGCATTTTTTTGGTATTAAAACTGTTTGGAAAAAAAGGCTAACAGATTAAAAATGAATAGGTTATAATAATTAATAGTATTGATTGTAGATTAACTAGTATTTGAACGAAAACCCACTCATCTACTGCGTTGCTGCAAAATTTTGCCAAATTATAAATCGGGCCTCATGTACAGAAGTACACTCCGGTTTCAAAATTTTTTGCGCCTTGTATATGAGCAACTTTTCATCCAAATACGGGTTTTCGGTCAGGCACCAACTAAAAACTATAATAAATTTTTTAAGGAAATAGTTTAACAATGAAACATAAACAATTGACCCTGATAATATTGAACCGGGTAATCTTGTTATCAGTCTTTGTTTTCAATTTTTTATTGATTGATACTTCATATTCGTCAGAAGACAAAGTGATAAGTAAAGTCAAGGATGGATACCGTATTTTAGACATTGATACCCATCAAGGGATTCAAGAGTTTACAGTATATCGCGGTGATTATATCAAGTTCAGGCTGCCAAAAGAGATGGGTGATTCATCTGCTGTTTTCCCAACGCTGAAAAAAGAAAAACCGCTTACCCATGATTTAAAAACCACTTCCTACTTTAAAATGAAACATACGGGCATCTATCCTTTTCAGATCAAGTCTGTCAAAGGGCAGATAATCGTAATAGAATACCAGCAGGCAAGTTACAAGGCGTTGTCATCCAAAGAGGCTGATGGGTATATAAAAACTTACAAACCGCTTATTCTGGATGTCAGAACACCAAAAGAGTTTGCAAGAGGACATATAGAAAATTCAATTTTGCTTCCTGTTCAGGAGCTACAAAAGCGTATCTATGAACTGGATGTCTATAAAAATAATGCTATTTTGATTTATTGCGCAAGTGGAAACAGGAGCACTGTCGCTTCAAAAATATTAATTGACTCAGGTTTTAATAAAATATTTAACTTAAGATATGGTATTGCAGACTGGGTTAGAAAAAAATATCCCATTGTCCGGTAGTTTAAAGTGTCCGCTAGTCTAAAAAAAAGGATGTAGATATGACATATTCAGTAAAATTTTTGCCTCATAATACCAGTGCCCAAGTTGATGATAATACAAGTTTGATTAGGGCGGCAATGGATGCCGGGGTTCACATTAATGCATCCTGTGGCGGCAGCGGTGTCTGTGGTAAGTGCAGGGTATTGATTGAACAAGGAAGTGTTAAAGCCGGTATTTCAGAACACCTTTCCTTGGAAGACCAGGAAAAAGGATATCGGCTGGCGTGTCTGTCCGAAGTTATTTGTGATCTTGTGGTGAGAATTCCCATAGAGTCTGAGATTGATACCAGTCGTTTAAACGTCAATGCCGGCAGCCGGCATACTGCAAAAGTTA
>Ga0233437_1003110_pt1 | contig 22710 bp, 12 predicted proteins | sample SI_122_August201_FD_182714 | JGI IMG/M metagenome (GOLD analysis project Ga0233437, IMG submission 182714) | Seawater microbial communities from Saanich Inlet, British Columbia, Canada - SI_122_August2016_200_MG | ecosystem: Environmental > Aquatic > Marine > Inlet | place: Canada: British...
CCGTTCTTAAATCCACACCAGCTTTATTGGAACAGATAAGTTGCCAGATTGATCAGGCTGAATTCATTCAGACCTGACCCACTATCCAACAAATCCTCCTGTACTATAATATTGAACCTGTCTGGGCAAAGCCCGTTCAATATTATAGTACAGGAGGATTTGTGACCACAAAAAAAGGGGCCGACAAATGCCGGCCCCTTCATATATTCTAGTATGTTCTTACTGAACTACTACTTTCTCAACTTTTACTTCTTCACCGTTATTTACTTTCAGGTAATAAACTCCCTTAGCAAATGAACCAGCATCGATGTCTTCGTTGTAGCTGTAAACAGCCTTAACCTCGTTGCGATAAACAACCTGTCCTGAGATATTAACCAGCTCAACAGTCAAATCACTTGCTTCAGCATTGCTGATACTTACAGTGAATTTACCATTTGTTGGGTTAGGATAAACACTCAGATTACTAACCAGTTCGCTATCATCAACACCAAGACCCTGGAACCTCATGTTCAACAGGAAGTCAACTGTTTGAGGAGGAGCCCATGTTGAAACAATCACATAGTATGTACCTGCAGCGATACGCTTTGTGAATTCACCACCCATTGGTCCGCCAACAAAACCTTTACAGTTCTTCTTCTCAAGTTCTTCAACAGGACACTTATCCAATACGTGGATAGATCCGTATGCACCTAAGATGTTTCCGGTTAAGTAACCTTCATACTCAAGAGTAATACTGTAAACCTTATCGTTACCATCCATATAGTTTGAATATGGTGAACATGGTGACTCATCATAATCATCTTCAAATCCAACTGTAGTACCGAAATGGTTAACAACAGGAAGTGTCAATGGAATAGCGGTCTCACATACATCACCATCAATTGGATAAGTAGCGTTAATGTGGAAGTAGAATCCTAAGTCATCATCAACACTATCAAACATCCATGGCCAGAAAATCTTGATTGTCTCACCTTCGTTCATTGGAAGCAATAATCCTGATAAGGCACGGTTAGCAGGACATGCATCCCACTCAAGATCATCATTCTCTGCAATCATGTTGCCTTCGCAATCTGAGAATACCTGCAGATATGTGTCATATGAATAAACATAAGGATCAACTGTATTGCGATCATCACATGATGTTACATAAGCCATCTGGAATTTAGCAGCTGTATAAGTAAACCATGAGTTCTGAGCAGCAGCAAAGTTCTCTCCCAATACTGCTTCTGCAGCGGTGAAACAACTTAGTCCTTCACCTATTATGGCAATATCAGCAGTTTCCTGAGTATACATTCCGTAAGTAACACGTAGCGTAGCTGTCTGTACTCCAATATCACTTGGTGCAAAAGCTACATCAACCATCAGGTCATCAGTACCATTCTTAGCAAATGCATATGTTCCATCGGTAACTTCTACCGGGTAAGTATTAGCATCAGTCAGAGTGAAATCTGCTCCACCAATCAGCTCAATGCTGTGTACTGGCATTACACTTACGCCAACATTAGCTACATGGAAAGTTTGTGTAGCTGACTCATTAACCTGTACTCCACCAAATTCAATTGGATCCGGAGTAGCACTGAACAATGGTGTAGTTACACGCTCCTGGAAGCATACATTATCAATCGCCCAGTAAATGTACTGGTCATTGTTATCTGAAATCAATTCAAATTTCCACCAGATAGTCTGTCCAACATAAGCAGCCAGTGAATAAGCCTGTGTACGATAACCATCGCCATTGGCAGCATTTGGCATTGAGCTGGTCAGGTAAGAATCTACCAGGGCCCAGTTTACACCGTCTGTCGAAATGTAAAGATTACGTGGTGAAGAGTTACCTCCGCTATTGAAACCTGTATAGGAAATCTCTGACCATGTTACAACAGGATCATTTCCTTCAACCTCGATACCAGGAGATACTAACTCAACTGGTGGACGTCCACCTGCACGGTTACGCATATACATCATTCGTGTTCCGTCTGCAGTTGGGAACCAACCTGGTACGTTACTGATATACAAAGAAGAATTGAATGGTGAATCACCTGTCCAACCAGCTGGAATTGCGTCACCTGTAGGTGCATCATTGAAGTCTTCACACCAGTCCATTGGATGAATTGTAGCTGTGGTTCCGTTAATCGGCACCTCAAGTACCATACCATCACCATATTCTACTAAGAGTACTGTACTCTCATTTCCATTATCAACAGGACAGAAATCAACTCTTACTGTTTCACTTTCCCATGTTCCTAGGTTAAATGGAACCTGTACAGGAGTGATGATCTCAAACTCATCTGTTCCGGCGATATCATCCAGGTAAAGAGCTGAAATAACCAGGTTACCTACTCCTTCATTTATAATCTCAATGTGAGTAGTTCCACATAGTGATGGAAGAATACCATTGATAATTCCAGGATTAGGATCAGCCATCAGTGAACCAGCTGTTACCTTAATAATATCATCTTTACTTCTTGGAGTAAACAGACCATAACATGATCCCCAATTTACATCGGTACGAATACCCTGGTAAATAGTAGGATCAGTTGGAATTTTCTCTCCAATATAATTTGTAGTAAAAAGTTTCTGAATGAACCAGTCATAGTCACCTTTTGCACTGGTGGTTGCCAGATCAAGTCCGTCAACTTCCCAGGTGTCATAAGCTAAACCATAATCATCAAAGGCCATCATTGGTGTAGTTACTCTCACTAACATAGCTTCGTAGGCTCCACCCAGGTAGCACTGATCATAATACTCGTCGTATGTCAGTTCAATAGGAGTAATAACATTTCCGCTTGAACTTACGCTTGGATCGTAGCAGCAAACTGGTACAAAAACCATTTCGCAACCATCTGAATAAACCATTCCTTTTAAGTTAGTCAAGCCTTTGCCTACGCCGTAAGCAGAAGCCAGTCCACCGTTGCTATCAATAATCTTGATACCACAGTCAGCAGTCTGTACATACTTAAGGTTTCCACCGCTACGGGTCTCTTCGTATGAAACAACAACTTCTTCAGTTAATGTATATTTCCATACTGGAGGCATGCCGCGTAGGTCACATAGAGTTGCAACATCAACGTCACAAATATCTAAGTATAGCTTTTGCTTGGATACACAACTTACATTGCCTGCCTCATCTACTGCAAAGGCATAGTAAGCACCGTGATAAAGACCATTTGTCATAACATAAACTGGTCCGTTCAAGGTGTCAACTGTTGCATAAGCTCCTAAACGATCATCAAGCAGATCAGCAACAGATCCATGATCTGAGAAGTCATATAAGTCATAGTCGCAGTTACATGCATCAACGTTTACAACACTTTCGTGAACAATGAATACATGACCCCACTCGTTTGATTGTACCGCTACACTGTCTGTGCAGTTGTAAGCCATTACACTCCAGGTAGTAACCTCAGGATCAGTAATGTCTTCTACTTCAACACAAATTGTCCATTCCTGGGTAACACTCTCATCTTGTGCAGTAACTACACAAGTGTGACACAGCTCATCACTGAAATCAATAGTGCTTCCCGCGCAGGCGCCCATGTTACAGCAGATAGTTGCTCCGCAGCTTAATGAGATACTGGCACTCATGTTAGAAAGGTTAGTACTATTCTTAACAAGAATATTAACAGTGTGTGCTTCTGCATCAATAACAGCATTACCTAGCTGTACTCCACCGCCGAAGGTCCAATCTAAAATGTCAGTCTCCTGACAAGCTGGATTCTCAACGATAACTTCCCATACAGTCTCTGCCTTAACTCCGGTTTGTGGATCAGCAGGGCCTGTTACAGTATAGAATTTTGAACCTGTTGTCCAGTTCTGCTTAACTGAAGCAGCTGGCTTAATTGTAGCATCAGGATCAATTACAATACTTGTTGGTGCAAGGTTGGTAATACTTACTGTTGATGGTAAGGTAATATATATACGCTTAGCGTAAGGATCTACAATATTAACCAAATCACAACCACAGTCACTGTAGCTGAATTCAAAAGTTGAAATATCAGTCTGGTTATTTGGAGTAACAAAAACAGTTACAAAATACTCAACTGATGAACAGTCTTCTGCCCATACAGTGTAAGCAATCGGTGTAGTATAATCATTTGATGAAACACCTGACTTTTGAATGTACTGCATATCTTCTGAACGAGTCATTACTGCTCCATCACTCAAGGTGAAGCGTGCTACCAGGTTGTCAATGCTTCCGCGGTTATCCCATGGAACCCATAGATGAACTGTCTTAGCTGTCTCGTCAATATCTCCTACTACATTCCCAACAAATCCAGAATTATCTGCTTTGTCGAGCATATAGGTCTTAAGTTCTTTGTCACTGTTCTGATCGCGTACAACGACAGTTACAGTATAAACAGCTACATCACCGTTTTGTGCAGTAACAGTATAGTCAACAGGGTTGGTGAAATCATTTACACCAGCACCTGGAGAAACCATAGCGCCATTACTTACAGTGAAATCAGCGTCAAGAGTACTTACATCTGTACCATACTTAACACTTACTGTAATATTCATTCCGTCATATACTCCGGCTACATTATAGGTTCCCATTGCACTCAGGCAGTAAGGAAGATCTAACATGCTGAATCCAATCAGATCGTTACCGTCAAGAGCAGCTTCCTTAAGAACAGTTACATCGTAACGCTCTTCTGTGCCATTCTCTGCACGTATAACGTATGTCAATGAATTTGAATGATCATTGATGGTTACATCTGAACACTGAGGTGTATAAGTTACTGTCTCAGCTATAAAAACCTCACTGTAAGCACTGCTTGTGAAATAAGCAATCAGATCATGAAGATCAGTGTCATATGCTACATATAAGGTAACTCGTTTGCTAACGGGATCAATAACGCCTACATAGTCTTGTGTCCATGAAGTATAGCCCGCTCCGTTGTTGGTTGGCTCATAGAAACCATAAGTCATCAAGGTCCGGCCATTGCTGGCTGTGCCATGTACGAATACAACTGAATAAGCAGTAGATGATCCATCTTCAGCAAGAATAGTTATCACATCACCATGGGCAATCGGGTCGCCAGCTACTGATGATGAACTTGCTCCATTGTGAGTCATTGCATCAATAACTGCACTAACTGAACCATTGTCGAATGGAAGATTTACTGTAATAGTAGTACCGCTAATATTGGCTGTAACTACAACAGTTTCTGAGTCTCCACATGTACCCCATGATTTGGTGTACTTAACATCCATAGTCAACAGATCAGATGTAGTAGCTGGAGCTGCATTGGTGAAAGTAGCAACATATTCAGATACTTCACTTGGATCTTCTGCAAGAATCCAGAAAGAGGCAGTCTCAGTTAAAGCGTCATATGAAGCCATAGTACCTACGGCATCAACACCTGTACAAATTTCAGTAACAAGTGGGAAATCATCAAACATACGAGCGTAATCGCTAACACTCCAGGTTGGTGTTGCATTGGCGATCACATCTCCATATGGAAGTTCAACTGCAATAGTTTGAGTAGAATGATCAACAACTACTGAAAGAGCACCTGCAACATTGAATGATAATAACCCATCCAATACGCTTGGATTCCCTACTACTACAGTTACCGTGTAAACTTGGTCTGAACCATCCTGTGCTGTTACTGTGAAATCAACAGGAGCAGTGAAGTCAACAATAGACCCATCAGCTGGTAAGCAAGTAGCAAGTGCACTTACTGTCAGATCAACCATAATAGTTGTTACATCAGTTCCGTAAGGAACATTCATTGTAATAGCTGTTCCGGCAAATGAACCGGGAGAAGTTCCCAACTCTGGATTAGTTACTACACATACGGTAGGTAGTGCCTTTGACCAGTCGCCTTCGAAGGATAACATCTCCTTCGCAGTGGCAGGTGGATCAAATACAACCTCTACCATGTAATTCTCGTAGGAATGATTCTCAGCCTCTACTGTCCAGGTAACAGGACTAGTGTAATTAGTAGCCGGCCCTACTCCACTGGTAGCAGCTGTACCAGTAGTAGGATCACTCCCTACAAATGCATTGGAAAATTCACTTGATGTAAACGTAGCTATCAAACCTGTTACTGTAGCGCCATAAGGCATATTAACAGTAATGTCCAGACCAACAATACTTGATCCGGTTTGACCAGCTAACGCAAACGTCAACATTTCCTTCTCCGAACTCAGGTTCTGTGCAGAAACCTGACCCCAAGACATACTCAGCGTTAGCATGATGGCTAACAGACCAAGCAGATTTTTGAAACGTAGGTGTTTACTCATAATGTAAAACTTAATGTTAAAGTGTAAAATTAAAGTTACTTTATTGTCTTATTTTCAATTACTTAGTAAGCGGACATACCTTGCCCACCTAATTCCGCTAAAATAGATACAATTATTCGACTATGCAAAGGTTTTTGTATAATATTATATATAAGAAATTAAACAATGGTCACTTGCTGTCACCAGAACCAATTTAATATCTGGCAACCAGGGGAATCCGCCGCCCCATTCCAAAAGCTTTTGAGCTAACTCTGAGAATCGGAGGTGACTGAAAACGCTTATATTCACTACGATTAACCAACTGCACAATTCGATGTACTAATGGCTCATTAAAGCCTTCAGAAACTATATCAGACACCGGCATTCTTTTCTCAATATAGCAGTTCAGAATCTGGTCTAATAATTCATAATCCGGCAGTGAATCAGAATCCTTTTGATCAGGCCTCAATTCAGCCGAAGGAGGCTTCCTGAGGATGTTATCGGGAATGACCTCAAAATGACGATTAACATACTCACTCAATCGGTAAACATCAGTTTTATATACATCACCAATTACCGATAAACCACCATTCATATCCCCGTACAAAGTGGAATACCCAACTGCAACTTCACTTTTATTTGAAGTATTGAGTAAAATGTGTCCTTTTTTATTTGATAAAGCCATTAACAAAGTGCCACGAGTTCGTGCCTGAATATTCTCCTCGGTAATATCCGGAGAGGTCCCCTTAAACATATCCTTTAATTGTTCCTCAAATGAATCAACAACAGACTGAATGGGGATAGTTGAAAAAGATATTCCAAGATTATTGGCAAGTTTAACTGAATCATCTACAGAGTGATCTGATGAATATTTCGATGGCATTAATAATACATGAAGGTTCTCAGCACCCAATGCTTCAACCGCTAAAACCAATGTCAAAGCAGAATCAATCCCTCCTGATAAGCCCAGACATGCCTTTTTAAAACCCATCTTTCCAAAATAATCCTTTATCCCCAGAATCAAGGCTTTATATATCATTTCAAGCTTTTTTTCCTCAAGGAGATTTTCATATTTATTCTCTTCCCGAATCTTTGTATTCAAAATCAAATTCTCAAGCTCATATATCCTGACCTCCTCCTCAAATGAATTAAACTGGTCAACAACTGATCCACTGGGATGAACAACCATGGATTCCCCGTCAAAGATCAATTCGGTATTTGCTCCAACCTGGTTGGCATAAAAAACCGGCAGATGATATTTACGGGCATTCTGACACATTACCTCGCGACGAGCACTAAGCTTGTTCCAGGCAAACGGAGATGCAGATATATTGATGATAAATTCAGGATCCCTGTCCGATAATTCATCCATGGGAGATCGGGTATATAATTTCGTTCGGGCAAAAGCATTATCAACCGGTTGATCATCCCAAAGATCTTCACAAATAGTAAGAGCAAAGCGATGGCCTTTAAACTCAACGAGATTGAACTCAGTATTGGGCTCAAAATACCTGTATTCATCAAAAATGTCATAGGTTGGTAAAAGGGTTTTGTAAACCCGCTGTTGAATACTTCCCTCAGCCAGAAAAAATGCAGCATTGAAAAGCTTCTTTCCTTTTGCATTCGGATTGATAGCAGGAGCACCCACAACAATACCAATGTCTTTCGATAAGGTAGCCAGATATTCAACCTCCGCCTGACAGGCATCGATAAAATCTTTTTGCTCCAATAAATCAAGGGGTGGATATCCACATACTGACAATTCTGAAAAAACAATCAGATCAGCCTTATCCGCCAATGCTTCACTGATAGCGCTTTCCATTTTTTTTCTATTACCACTCAAATTGGCAATGTGAAAATTCAATTGAGCTAATGCAATCTTCATTCCTTCAATTTTCAGCAAAAATAATTAAAATGCAAAACCTACCTTAATTGCCACATGATTAAGACGAGTATTTTCTGGGGGCTTGGACAAATAATCACTGGTTAAATCAAGAAAAGTGTTTTTGTATGAAATTGAAAAAACAAGAGCCGTTCGATTGCCCAGAGAATAATAAGTACCAATATCTAAATGATAAGCCAGATTAAAACGCGAAACTTCCTTATCTATCCGAACATTCAAATACTCCTCATCAGAAGTTGAAGCCAAAGGCTGTGTGAGAAACATAAAATTAATACCTGTATCAATATAATATGTCATATAGCCAATTTCCCTGGTACATAATTTTAATCCAAACGGAATCTCAACATATCTTAATTTGTAAGTGATAGTTGTTCCGGGGGCCAATGTGTCAAGGCCAGATTGAAATGCCATGACATATGCCTCATTGTATTGCATGTTACCCCCTGTACCGTTCATTAATACTCCAAGAGAAAGGGCCGATTGGGGTCTGAAAAAATAATCAATATGCAACTCGCCTGAACCTCCAAATCTTAAGGCACCCGATTTGTGATCACTGTTTTCAGAATAAAGCCAGCCCAGATGTGCATCACTCATTACAGTAAAACGTACTTTTTCATTTTTGTACTGAGCAGAAATCTGAGCAGAGAAGCATAATAAAACCAAAAGAATGATGAATCTTTGCATGATTAAAATATGATTGTTCGCTTTTAAAACGTTTAAGCTAAGCAAAATTATATAAATACGGCCTGATGAAAAAATTTCAACGATACTTGTATGTTTTAATAATTGTTATCGCAGCTACGCAATTGATATCCTGCACGAAAAAATCCCAGACAAATTTGCTTGTCCGGCAATTCGATAAAAGTCTTTTCAATAGCGATAATGACTCACTATCAGAAAGCATCAGGCATTGGAAAGCACTCTACCCCCATTTTTTTCCAGTATTTACAGATTACGTGATTGGAATTGGATTACCGGATGATCCCGGATTCGAGGATTATCTCATTCAGTTTAAGAAAGATCCCGTGATTCTGAATGTTTTTAAACTTACACAAAACAAGTATCCTGATTTCGAACAAACCGGTAAGCAAATTGCTCAGGGTGTCAGGAATTATCAGAAAATGATCGATGCTTCAGAAGACATAATAATTACCAGTTTCATTAGTGGTTTTAACCAGTCTTTTCTGAGTCTTGAAAAGGAACTTGCAATAGGAATTGATAACTATTTGGGAGTCGATTGCCAATATTATCCGCAGTTGGGATTACCTGAATATATATATAACAAGATGACCCCCGAATATCTCCCGGGTGATGCAGTACGAGCCTGGATTATGAGCGATATGGCAGAATCCTCTGAACAGGAAACCCTGTTGGATAAGATAATATCCGAAGGGAAAATTCTATATACTGCCGAACTTGCTATGAAGAAATACCCTGAACATCTGCTATTTAGATATTCAAAAGATGAGCTTAACTGGTGTGAGAACAATGAGAAGTCTATGTGGGAGTATATTGTTGGCAAAGAACTATTATTCAGTTCTGACCATATGCTGATCCAAAGATTGACTCAGGATGCTCCGTTCACGCGTGAATTTGGCAATGATTCACCCGGAAGATGTGGTAACTGGCTAGGTTATCAAATAGTTAAACGATATATGGGGAAGTCTAAATGTACGATTACTGATTTGCTGCATTCAGTGGAAGCCTCTAAAATTCTTGCTGAATCAGGCTATCATCCAAGGTAAAAATTATTCTATTATTTCTCCCTGCCGGATAAGGCCAGCGCTAAAAAAGCCATGTATCCCATTCCGGTTTTTAATGCCAATTCATTTGCCTCAAACCTGGGATGATGAACCGGGAAATTATCCCGATCAGAAAATCCGGTTCCCCAACGATAATATACAGATGGATATATTAAAGAATATCTTGCAAAATCCTCACCTGTCATCCTTATGGGTAAATTAACAACTGAATCTATTCCAGAATACTGTTCAGCCAGCTCCTCGGCAATATTGTTTAGTTTCTTATCATTGATCAGCGATGGAAATCCTGAAACAATTCTTACATCCGCTTTTCCACCCATGGCTTCAATTATCCCTCTTGCCGAATGGCGAATTTCATCATGAGCAAGAGCACGCCACTTTTCATCCAGCGTTCTGAAAGTACCTTCAAGCCATACCTTTTCAGGAATAACATTTGTTGCTCCGGGGGCATCAAATTTCCCAAATGAAAGAACGGTTGGTATTTCCGGCGGTGCCTTTCGACTAACTATCTGCTGCAGATTCACCACTAAGTGACTGGCGATCAAAACAGGATCAATCAATTTATGAGGCATGCCCCCGTGTCCGCCAGTACCAGTCACCTCGATGTAAATTTCATCTGTTGATGCCATGTATTGCCCTGATCTGAAACCCATTGATCCGGCAGGTAATTCTGGATAAACATGTTGTGCTACCATGTAATCAGGAGGATATTCATCCAATATCCCGGATTCAAGAACTTTTTTTGCTCCGCCGGGAAGTAATTCCTCGCCGGGTTGAAATAAAATTCTGATTCTGCCCCTGATTAAATGCTTCAATTCGATCAGAATTCTCAAAACTCCCAGTAAAGATGCTGTATGCATATCATGACCACATGCATGCATAACACCTGGATTTGCTGATTTAAAAGCAAGATTGGTTTGTTCATCAATTGGCAGGGCATCAATATCAGCCCGTAAAACCACTACCGGCCCAGCTTTAGCACCTTCAATATCAACCAGGAGACCTGTATCTGCAACAGTCCTGGTATTCAGGTTCCAATTCTTAAGCACCTGCCGGATAAAAGCTGCTGTTTTTACTTCTTTAAATGATAGTTCCGGATGCTGATGAAGATGGCGCCTGATCTCAAGAATTTCAGGATAAAATCTGTCAGAAAGTTCAATGATTTGTTGTTTCATGTCCAAAAAACTAAAAGTCAAGGCTTAAGGACAGATGGAACAATCTTGGGAGGATAACGTAATTTTCGATTCCCCATGCCCAATCAAGTCTCACATAATATCCTAATAAGCGGCTTCTTACACCAAAGCCATATCCTGCAACAATTGGTTCATTGCCCTTGTCAATAACAATTGTAAGTGGTCCGTTCTCAATAATTTCACGATTCAAATGGTTCTTTTCATGCCATGGTGATGGTCCGCTCCAGGCTGTTCCCATGTCAAAAAACGCAATGAGCTGCAAATTATTCAGGAAATCAGAATTAATCGGACGGTTAGCAAAATACCTTACAATAGGCCAGCGCAATTCAGAATTGAATACGGCAAAACTATTTCCATTTCTGATATTTTGTGAGAAGCCCCGCATATTTGTGGCGAGGGTTTGAAAGACGAAGTACTGAGTGGTATCGATAGGAACTGAATTATCAAAAGTTTGAACCTCGCGACTAAGATTGGTCCAGTTATCTACTGCCCCCATATAATATATTAAGCGTCCTGACCCGAAAGATGAACTTGCAGCAAAACGATTAGCCCATATTAAGGTACGGTGTAAAGGGAGATAATACCTCAGGTCTCCTCCAACAACAAAGACATTAGAATATTGTCCGTTGATTTGCTTATAATACTCACCAAAAACTTTCGTACGAATACCTTCATACAGATTCAATCCATGCTGGAAGGTATTATCATAAACAAATTCAAGCTTTGTCCCTGCCCAGTATTTCTGAATGTTCTTCCTCATCATATTATATTGGTCTGTCGACAGAAAAACATTATTGTCTGATCGCATGCTGGCTGTTGCCCTGATCGAGGCAACCTGACTAAAGGGAAATCGTCCTACATAATAAACGGCATTTGACGAAGTTTTAACCAGAGAATAGTAATCAACAGTAGGCTGGGTATATGCTTGTCTGTGGAATATCACTTCATGATCAAATCGGTATTTAAGATTTTGGAAACTGACGAGATATTCATTGCTGTCAAAATCAGCCCCAAATCTTACTCCTCCGGTAATTTTATAATCCTCAAACAAATCCTGTGTACCCACTTTGAACAACATATTAAAACCTGGGTTATAATATACTGCCCCACCTGTGAAAGGCTGATAGCTCGCATTCAGGAAACTGAAATCTACCTGGGAGGCCAGATAATTCATATAAAAGGCAGGCTGATAGATTCGATGAGAGGGTAACTCGTACTTCCTCCCTGTCACCGGATCTCTACGACCTGTAGGCCGTGAGATTCTGAAATTGTCGTCCTGCCTTCTGCTTTCTTCGTTGAACACATAGTTATTAATATTTACCTGCTGCTGTTCAGAATTATAACTAATCGAATCGAGTCCCAGATCGAAAACCACTCTGGTTTCAGGTCGGCTCTCATTCATTCTTTTTTCACGTAGTATAATCAAACTGTCACGACGCCTGAGGTCACGAGTTAGCTTGGCTCTGAAGGCCGTCAGAGTAGGCTCAATCACCTGATTTTCAGGATGGCTTAATTGAAGGAGATAGTCATTGTTCTTAAGGAAAAGCTGATTGAACTGCTCCTTTTCTGTAGAATAGGAATGGTCCAGAATATTTCGGTTAAAATGGCTCAGCTGCTGAGTTCTGGTGAAATATCTATAATGGGTTGTGGTGTCAATAAAAGCAATTATACTATCATATTTTGCAGTAAAACTATTTCTGATACCATTATTATCACCGAGAAACACATACTCATGAGAACTTGTTTCAATTGGTCTGAGATGATCAACATACTCATTTCCTGCAATTCTGGTTAACAGCTCACTGTGATTTACATAATCATACAAGAAAAGATCCTGACTGGGTAGCACTTTGTGGTTCTCGTCCTCAACTGACACCGAATCATTCGAACGGTTTGATGAGAAAATAATCTTATCTGAATTACTGACAAAACGCGGATTAAAGTCATCAGCAATATCATCTGTAATCCGCTCTGTTGTATGAGCAACCAAATTATGAATAAAAATATCAGACTGTCCCTTCATCACTCCTGACAACACAATTGATAATCCATCATCAGCGTAGTCAAAATCGAGCACTTTTTCAAAATTTTTCAATTCCTGATGCTCCCATTTTTGAATCTCAAGGGGATACAGGCTATAGCGAATCTTTCCTTTATACTCACTACTCATTGCTAAAAGCTGACTGCTGGGATGCCAGGCAAAGGCTGGATAAGAATCATCAGCAATTTGCTGAAGTTTAGCTCCTTGTTTATAAATTCGTTTACGCTTACCAGTTAATTCATCGTAGAGGTAAATTTTAATCTGACCATGCTGGAGTGTTGAATAGGCTATCTTAGTGCCATCAGGACTAATCCGGGTTCGCTGAACTTTCAACTGCTTCCTGTTTTTTACCGGCACTTGTCCCGGTCCTGGCTCAACACCCTGGTGTCCCTCCGCTGCATACCGGCTCTTGTAAAAATGCAGCCAGTCATAGCTTAATGAATTCAAAGAAACACCCAGCACATTCAGAAAACCCGAGGATCCGTTTCGATTAATCTTAGTGAAATAAATAATTGTCGGAATAACTGCTTCTCCAAACTCTTCGGCTATGTAATACCAAATAGAATGACCGGCATATAATGCCTCTTCACCTGTGAGTCGGTTGAACTTCTCGAATCGACCGCTCAAAATCCCATCTTTTACTTTGTTCTCGATTTCTATATCCCAGTTTTTTGAAACATAAGAAATAAGACCCGAGGTAAACCACTCAGGTAATTGAAGCAGGGTACTGGTTGTTACTCTTTCCCTGACGCTTCCGAGGTACAGCATTTCATTGAGCATAACCTGCGCAACTGCCGCTCTGATTTGCTGATCCAGATGCTTATGGTCACCATCAAAATACAAAAACACCTTATTGTCGAGAATTCGTGTTGTACCGCCAATATTAGTATTATCTTGTCCGGTTATCAGACCTATATTACTTTGACGAAAATCTGAAAGCTTATTAAAAACTAAAAAAATGATTCTTTTGCTAAGGCTATGTTCAAAATAATTCTCGAGCAAAGCTATCTCCTGAAAGGATTTTTCGCCCACATATTTAGCCAAATCTTGCCCATCCGGATGAAAATAGACATCAAATTGCTTAAATCTGAAGAAGGAATAGTAGAAATCACTCTCTAAAATATCGCCTCGGGCATATTGAATTCTATTCTTTCCAAACTCCATCTGAAGTCCGTTATAGAATTGTCCATAAGAGCCTAAAGCACTAATTATAAGCAGGGTTGCAACAAATATTCTTTTCAAATTCAATTTATTTCTCTTACTCATATTGCGCTAATATGCATCAAAAAAAATGCCAACTCCATCATATTCCGCAATTGTTTTCGTTAATGGAGAGGTGAAATTATTAATTTTGATTTGTTTTACACTATAATACGAATGGTTCTTAATGAATGAAAAAATGAAACGACTCACAATATTACTTTGTTCAATAATTCTCATTGGCGGGTTTGAAAGCCTTCATGCGCAGTTGAAAGATCCTGTTATTTCAATCGACAAACTTAATCACAACTTTGGCATTGTGAAGGAAGAAGGGGGATTAGTTTACCACACCTTCAATTTCACCAATAACGGAAGTGATCCTTTGGTTATCAATAATGTACGTTCAACATGTGGTTGTACAGTAGCTGAATGGACTAAAGAGCCCATCATGCCAATGGGAAAAGGTACTGTTAAAGTGAGTTTTGATCCACAGAATCGCCCAGGAGCCTTCAGAAAATCTATTACTGTAAGCTCTAATGCCCGTGAATCAAATATAACCCTGTATATTGTTGGTTTGGTGCAGGCCAGGCCAAAATCAATTGCGGATAAATACCCCATACGTATGGATGGTGTCAGATTCAAATCTAATCATCTCTCGGTAACCCGGGTTAACACAGCCGAGATTAAAACAGATACTTTACTGGTATTCAATGATTCAGACATGGATAAGAAAATCACCATACCTGATGCTCCTGAACATCTCAGATTTGAAATCTATCCTGCCACATTGATGCCTAAACAAAAAGGTGAGATTGTTGTGCATTACGACGCAAAAAAGAAGAATGACTGGGGTTTTGTGATGGATAAAGTATACCTGCATTTCAACGGACTCAGGTACAATAATAATTTGCTGGCAGTGAGCGCTACAATCGAAGAAGACTTTAGCAATCTTAGCTCTGAACAGCTCAAAAAGGCTCCGAAGATGGAATTTGATAGTGAAGCATTTAACTTTGGAACTATTGAGCAGGGCGAGGTGATTAAAAATTCTTTTTCATTCAAAAATACAGGTAAACAGACGCTCATAATCCGAAAACAGACATCAACCTGTGGTTGTACAGCATCTGAGCCCTCTGCGCTTGAAATACCAGGAGGAGAATCAGGTCATTTGGATGTAGTGTTTAATTCCACTGGGAAAATTGGTAAACAATTCCAGACTATCACACTGATTACTAACGATCCGCATAAAAGCACAAAATTACTAAGAGTAATAGGTACTGTTAAACCCAAAAGCAAATAAATGGGCAAGACTCCGGAGAAATCAGCCTTAAAAGTAAATTCTGGTATTGAGCAGCCTCCGTCAATTAATCCCAACCTGAAAAGGATAAAAAGGATAAAAAAACGCCCTGATCTCAGTTCGGAAGCCTACTATGAGGGTATCAGGTCGGGAAATCGAACTATCCTGAGCCAAGCCATTACCTTAATTGAAAGCCAGTTGAAAGAGCATCAGCAATTGGCTCAGGAAATAATTGCCCTTTGCCTGCCTTTTTCAGGAAAGAGTGTTCGGATCGGGATCACAGGTGTTCCGGGAGTTGGAAAGAGCTCTTTTATCGAGGCAATAGGAGGTTCACTCACAGCCAAAGGTCTGCGACTGGCTGTTCTGGCAATTGACCCCTCAAGCGAGCGATCAAAAGGAAGTATTCTGGGTGACAAAACCCGAATGGAAAGCCTTGCCAATGACAAGAATACCTTCATACGTCCTTCCCCTTCTGCTGGTACACTGGGAGGGGTAGCGCGAAAGACACGTGAAATAATGGTTGTATGTGAAGCAGCTGGTTTTAATATTATTTTTATTGAAACAGTGGGTGTTGGGCAATCTGAAGTTGCTGTTCACAGTATGGTCGATTTTTTCCTCTTACTCATGTTGGCCGGTGCGGGAGATGAATTACAGGGAATAAAGAGGGGAATAATGGAAATGGCTGATGTAATTGCAATAACAAAAGCTGACGGAGACAACCTTACTGCTGCCCATCGGGCCCGGATTGAATATATGAATGCTTTGCATCTCTTCCCTCCAGCTGAATCAGGGTGGAAACCTGAAGTACTATGCCTTTCCTCAAAAGAGAAAGATGGTCTGGTTGAGCTTTGGCAAACACTGGATACTTATCTGGAGCTGGTCAAAAACAATAACTTTTTCCAATTGAGAAGAGAGAGTCAGTCAAAAGCCTGGATGCATGAGACAATACGAGAACAATTATCTGGTAAGTTTTACAATCATCCGGAGGTAAAAAAACATATTGCTCTTTTTGAAGAAAAGATCATTTCGGGACAAATTAGTCCGTTTATAGCTGCCCGGGAATTACTGGGTCTGTATTTCAACATTTCCAATCAGGAAGAATAGTTAGTTCGTCTTGTCAGTATATTTCAACAAATAGGCCTGGCTTTTGTATGTAATAAATATATAAAGCACTAACTTTGTCAGTTTACTAAAAAATCAGAAGCATGACATTTGATCTTATCGTTATTGGCAGTGGTCCAGGCGGTTATGTAGCGGCTATCCGAGCTTCGCAGCTGGGGATGAAAGTGGCTGTTGTTGAAAAGGCTGAATTAGGCGGTATCTGTCTGAATTGGGGATGCATCCCTACTAAAAGCCTGCTGAAATCTGCTCAGGTTTTTGACTATATAAAACATGCCGCTGACTATGGAATAGTAGTCAATGGGGATGTTGAAGCGGATTTTGCTAAGGTGATTGAACGAAGCCGGACCGTTGCGGATGGAATGAGTAAAGGAATTCAGTTCTTATTAAAGAAGAATAAAATTGAAGTAATCACAGGATTTGGCAAAGCACTTCGGGCCGGACTTGTTGAAGTAAGTACTGCAGAAGGTGAAACCAAGGAATTACTTTGTAAGAATATTATCATTGCTACCGGGGCACGTTCTCGAGAATTATCAAACCTCAAGCAGGATGGAAAGAAAATAATCGGGTATCGCCAGGCATTAACTCTTGCTGAAAAGCCCGCTTCTATGGTAGTTGTTGGATCCGGAGCTATTGGAACTGAACTTGCTTCATTCTACAATTCTATGGGAACTGAAGTTACTCTGGTTGAATTTATGCCTCAGCTGGTGCCAAATGAAGACGAGGAAGTGTCGAAAGCACTAGGGCGCTCACTCAAAAAGGCTGGAATAAAAGTTATGACCAAGTCGAGTGTTGAGAGTGTTGACACATCCGGATTGTTATGCAAAGTATCTGTTAAGACAAAAAAAGGGGAAGAAATAATAGAAGCTGAAAAGGTTCTTTCTGCCGTGGGCATCACACCTAATACAGAAAACCTTGGCCTGGAAAAGGCTGGTATTAACACAGAGAAGGGATATATTCTCGTTGATGAGTTTTACCAAACTAACATACCAGGTATCTATGCTATTGGGGATGTGATTCCGGGTATTGCCCTTGCCCATGTTGCCTCGGCTGAAGGAATAATTTGCGTCGAAAAACTGGCCGGACATAATCCTGTACCTCTCGATTATAATAATATTCCAGGCTGTACTTATACAAGTCCGGAAGTTGCATCGGTAGGCTACACTGAGAAAGGAGCACTCGAAGCCGGTTTTGATATTAAAATCGGCAAGTTCCCATACACTGCATCGGGGAAAGCGAGTGCTGCCGGCGCTAAAGAGGGATTTATCAAACTGATTTTTGATACTAAACATGGAGAATTGTTGGGTGCACACATGCTGGGAGCAAATGTCACAGAGATGATTGCAGAAATTGTGGTGGCCCGTAAACTTGAAATTACAGGTGAAGAATTGATTAAGTCAATTCATCCCCACCCAACTATGTCGGAGGCGATTATGGAAGCTGCTGCTGCAGCATATGACGAAGTAATTCATTTATAGATTTGTATGCCATCTGACGAAAGAATCGAAGTATTTGGGGCCCGGGTTCACAATCTGAAGAATATCGATGTTGTTATTCCACGGAACTCCCTGACTGTAATCACAGGATTAAGTGGTAGTGGTAAATCGAGTCTGGCTTTTGACACTATTTACGCCGAAGGACAACGACGATATATGGAGACCTTCTCTGCCTATGCTCGTCAATTTCTGGGCTCAATGGAGCGTCCTGATGTTGACAAAATAAACGGGCTGAGTCCGGTCATCTCAATTGAGCAAAAAACCACTTCACGTAACCCACGTTCAACTGTTGGTACTACCACAGAAATATATGATTTTCTGAGATTGCTTTTTGCAAGAGCCTCAGACGCTGTTTCATATGAGACAGGAGAGAAAATGGTTAGGTATACCGATGACCAGATTATCAGTCTGATAGAGGAAGATTATTCGGATAGTCATGTTCAGCTAATGGCCCCTCTGGTTAAGTCGAGAAAAGGCCATTACAAAGATCTCTTCGAAAACCTCAGAAGAAAAGGTTATTTGTATGTGAGAATCGATGGTGACATCAAAGAGATTCATCCGGGTCTGAAGCTTGACAGGTATAAAACCCACAATATTGAAATGGTAATTGATCGGCTCAAAGTCGATCCTGAAAACCGCAAAAGACTCAAAGGATCCCTTCAGACTACTATGCGCGAGGGGAAAGGAGTCACCCTGGTTACAGATTTGGATGGAAACAATCCAAGATTTTTCAGTCGTCAGTTGATGTGCCCCACATCGGGTATCTCATATGATGAACCCGCACCAAACAGTTTCTCATTCAACTCTCCTCAAGGTGCTTGTCCGCATTGTAAAGGTCTGGGATATGTACATGAAATAGATCACGACAAAATTATCCCTGATAAATCTGTCAGCATAAATTCAGGAGGCATCAGTCCCTTGGGCAAGTACAAGAACGGAATGATTTTCTGGCAGTTAGAGGCTATAGCCAAGAAATATGGATTTAAACTGGATAGTCCGATTTCTGAAATTCCGGAGGATGCACTCAGAGTTATCCTTTTTGGCTCAGATGAAAATTTCAAGCTCGAAAACACACCCCTGGGCACATCCTCCAACTATTTTCTAAGTTTCGATGGCATTGTAAGCTATATCAGTTTGCAGAAAAATGACAATCAGTCGAAAAAAGCTCAAAAATGGGCAAATCAATTCATTATAACCATTGATTGCCCTGACTGCCATGGAAGCCGTCTGAAACTGGAATCACGGTATTTCAAGGTTGACGGCAAAAACATTGCTGACCTTGCCCGAATGGATATTGCTGATCTGGTAAGTTGGTTTGATAATTTAGAATCACGATTATCTGAACGTCAGGTGAAAATAGCCAGAGAGGTTTTGAAAGAGATAAGAAATCGTCTTTCTTTTCTGATGGAAGTAGGTTTGGAATATCTGTCGATTGATCGCAGCACACGAACTTTATCCGGAGGTGAAAGCCAACGTATCAGGCTGGCTACGCAGATTGGCAGTCAGTTGGTGAATGTGCTTTACATCCTTGATGAGCCAAGTATTGGTCTTCATCACCGTGATAATCTGCGCCTCATTGACGCACTTAAGAAACTTCGGGATATTGGCAATTCGGTCATCGTTGTTGAACATGACAAGGAAATGATTGAATCGGCTGATCATGTGGTTGATATGGGCCCATATGCCGGAAGGCATGGAGGTCAGGTAGTCGCAATTGGCACACCTACTGATATTAAAAAGAGCAATACTCTTACCGGTCAGTATCTGCGTCATGAGAAACTAATTCCGATTCCTGAAAAACGAAGAAATGGTGATAGTAAGTATTTGCTTTTGACAGGCGCCAAAGGTCATAATTTGAAATCGGTTGATGTCAAAATCCCGATGGGCAGGTTTATTTGCATTACTGGTGTAAGCGGAAGTGGTAAATCCACGCTGGTGAATGAAACATTGCATCCTATATTGAGTCAGCATTTTTACCGTTCGGTTAAAGATCCTCTTTCTTATAATACTGTTCACGGCATTGAGAATATCGATAAGGTAATTGTGGTTGACCAGTCGCCTATCGGACGTACACCACGATCGAATCCTGTTACCTATACCGGAGTATTTGGTGATATCAGGGCCCTCTACGCAAAACTACCTGAATCACAAATCAGAGCTTATAAGCAAGGTCGCTTTTCTTTCAATGTTAAAGGAGGCAGATGTGAAGCATGTCAGGGTGCAGGTCTCAAAACTATAGAAATGAATTTCCTACCGGATGTGTACGTGCTTTGCGATCAATGCAATGGTAAAAGATACAATCGGGAAACACTTGAGGTCAGGTACAAAGGGAAATCAATATCCGATGTATTAAACCTCACAATTAATCTCGGAGTTGATTTTTTTGAAAACAATCCTCAGATTGTAACAAAACTTAAATCTCTGCAAGAGGTAGGATTAGGTTATTTAACACTTGGGCAGGCCTCCACTACCCTATCCGGAGGAGAATCACAAAGAGTGAAGCTTTCAAGTGAATTGGCAAAAAAAGATACCGGTAATACTTTATATATCCTTGATGAGCCAACAACGGGTTTGCATTTTGAAGATATCAGGGTACTGCTAAAAGTTTTAAACCGTTTGGTTGACAGAGGAAATACTGTTATTGTTGTTGAGCACAATATGGAAGTTATTAAGGTGGCTGATTACATTATTGACATGGGCCCTGAAGGAGGAAAAAACGGAGGATATGTCTTGTATCAGGGTCCGCCCGAAGGATTAGCCGAGAATAATAGCAGTTATACTGGTAAATATCTCAAAGAAGAACTATTTTCAACAAGCAATTAAATCAGAAGACATGAATCAGGAAGATATGATCAGGGAGGCATTTAAGCACAAGTCCTGGAATGAAATGAAAACCAATGACTCCTGGCGGATTTTTAAAATAATGGCCGAGTTTGTTGAAGGTTTTGAGAAATTAGGTCGAATAGGTCCGAGCGTGGCAGTTTTTGGAAGTGCCCGTACAAAACCCGGCACCAAATATTATGAAACTGCGATTGAGATTGGTAAATTACTAACTGAATTAGGTTACGGTGTCATTACCGGAGGCGGACCTGGCATTATGGAAGCTGCCAACAGAGGCGCAAAAGAAGGCCGTGGAAAATCTATAGGTATAAATATTGATTTAGCTTTTGAACAGTCGGCAAATCCATATATTGACCCGGACAAACTGATTAATTTCGACTATTTCTTTGTGCGTAAAACCATGTTCATGAAATATGCACAGGGATTTATTGTTCTGCCAGGCGGACTCGGAACTTTTGATGAACTTTTTGAGGCCCTGACCCTGATACAAACGGGCAAGATCGGACATTTCCCTATTGTATTAGTTGGCAAGGGTTATTGGAAGGGCCTGATTCAATGGATGAAAGATGTGATGCATACTGAGGAGCATAATATCAATATTAAAGATTTCGATTTGTTCAAGCTGGTTGACACACCTCAGGAGGCCGTTAATGTGATTGATGAATTCTATGCTCAGTATCTGTTATCGCCTAACTTCTAGATTACCTTGCATACTACTGAGTTTATCTACTTGAATTTTCGTTCCATCTCACGGGTCAGATCTTTACGCTTGATATCTTCGCGTTTATCAAATGTTTTCCTGCCACGTGCAAGTGCGATCTCTAGTTTTGCCAGGCCGCGCTCATTAACAAAAAGTACAACTGCAACGATGGTGTAACCTTTCTCCCGCACCTTCTTATCAAGCTTTTGTAACTCACGTTTATTCAACAGCAGCTTTCTAACGCGGGTTGGGTTATGATTCCAATGCGTTCCCATGATGTACTCGGCCACGTGCAATCCCCTGACATAAAGCTCCTTATTTTGAAAGAAGCAGAAGGAGTCAACCAGCGTGGCTTTTCCGGCTCTGATTGATTTTATCTCGGTTCCTACGAGCTGTACTCCAGCCACGAATCTTTCTTCGAGCTCGTACTCTCTTAGTACCTTTTTGTTCTTTATGCGTATCTTGGTTGTCATAGCAAGCTGCAAAAATACATTAATTTCATTTGATGAAGAAAAGCTTTGACACTGAAAAATCATTAAACCTTATAGTTATCCTCGGACCCACTGCTTCAGGCAAAACGGCTTTTGCTGCCCATCTGGCTTTAGCGCTTGACGGAGAGGTTATTTCAGCTGATTCGCGTCAGGTATACCGGGGAATGGATTTGGGCACAGGAAAAGACATTGAGGATTATCAGATTGGCGATCAGATTATACCCTGTCATCTGATTGACATAGTAAATCCGGATCATGCATATAATGTTTATGAATTTCAGCGTGATTTCCTGGAAGCTTATGGCTCCATCCGGCAGGAGAAAAAATTACCTATTCTTTGCGGTGGATCAGGCTTGTACCTGGAGGCAGTGCTTAAAGGATACAAACTTATTGAAGTACCTCCTGATCAAAATTACAGAGCTGCTCTGGCAGAGAAAAGTGATG
>Ga0233437_1003113_pt1 | contig 22689 bp, 15 predicted proteins | sample SI_122_August201_FD_182714 | JGI IMG/M metagenome (GOLD analysis project Ga0233437, IMG submission 182714) | Seawater microbial communities from Saanich Inlet, British Columbia, Canada - SI_122_August2016_200_MG | ecosystem: Environmental > Aquatic > Marine > Inlet | place: Canada: British...
TGATAAAACTGTGTATAAATATATTATATATTTTTTCTTATTTGTTTAAATTCGTCTGTCAATTTTTATCACTACAATTTTTTAAGAGATATTTGTTCTTATTTTTAAGTCTTGACTAGCAAAACGTTTAAATAATTACAAAGCATTTACATTAAACTATGAAATATGTTTTTTTCTTTAATGAGGCCGGTGAAGCTGATATTGATTTAATTGGAAAGAAAGGAGTAAATTTAGCATTATTATCAAAAAAAGGATTTAAAGTTCCTCCAGGGTTTATTGTTTCTAATGCAGTTTTTGATACTATTAAAGAGGATAAAAATATAAAAAGCATGCTTGATAAATATTTAGGATCAAAAGATGATACAATTTTAACACAAATATATGGAAAAATTAGAAAATTTGAATTTTCTGAAAGTGTTATGGATGAGATAATTGAAGCATATCTAAGTTTATCTGTAGATGTAAACATGAATGTTAATTCTATGCTCAAATCTAAAGAAGAATTTGTAGCTGTAAGAAGTTGTGTAGTTGGGGAACAAGTTGCTAAAGGAATTAGTCATAAAACTGTTTTGAATGTTAAAGGTCAAGAAAGATTATTTAATGCAATAAAAGAATCATTTGCAGGAAATTTTGTAATTGAATTAAAAAACAACGAGAGTACACAATTATCTTTTGGTGTTGTTGTTCAAAAAATGATAGAATCTGAGAAATCAGGCGTTGTATTTTCAGCTACTGATGATAATGCTGATAAAATAACAATAAAAGCTGTTTTTGGTCTTGGAGAAGGTATAAGGACAGGGAATGTTTTTCCAGATACATATTTAGTTGACAAAAAAACAAATGAGATAGAGTCTACTGATGTTGCTCAAAAACAATTTGAATATTCAAGAGACATTGATACTAATGAGACTGTTAAACACAGATTAGGGGAAAAATCATTAAAACAAGTTTTGTACGATAATGAAATTAATGAAGTTGCAAGAGTAACAAAAAAAATTGTAAATGAATTTGGAACAGAACAAAAAGTTAGTTGGGCAATCAAAGGAGATATAATTTATGTTATTCAGACAAAATCGATTAATGACAATAATGATAAAGAAGATACAGTTGAAATGGAAATTTTGGGAGATGCATCTGATGATAAAGTGCCAGATGTTATTGATATAACTGAACCTGATTTAGAAGATGATTTACAAGCATTGGACGAGATTGAAAAAATTGAACAAGATCCTCAAAGTGAAAAGGTTGAAGATGAATCACTTCCAGAAATTGATGTAATTGATTTGGATGCTTCACCTGTTCAAGAAGAAATTTCAAAGGATGATGTGGTTGTTGAACCTCAATTTCATGATTTGGTAGAAGATAAGGTTGAAGAACAAGTTGAGGAACATGTAGAAGAGCAAGTTAAAGATCAGGTTGAAGAACATGTAGAAGAGAAAGTTGAAGAACATGTAGAAAAGAAAGTTGAAGAACATGTAGAAGAGAAAGTTGAAGATATTGTTGAAGAAAAAGTGGATGTTTTTAACGAACCTGTTGTTGAACAAGTAGCTCAAGAAGAGGAATCACCAAGTTATACTTTATTTGGAGTTCCTGAAGAAACTGATGATAAATTGGAAGAAACTGAGCCTGATGAACCTGAGTTTGGTGAATCTGAGAAAAAGGTTGAAGAAGAACTTTTTGAGAAGACTATAGAAACTGATGATGATGTTGAAATTAATGAAACAAAAAAAGAGGAAGATGATTCAATCTTTTCCGATTACAAAGATTTTGAGAAGTTTAAAGTTGTAGATGAACCAATAGTAAACAAACCAGTATTAAGTAAAACTAAAGAGTTGGCTTTGCTTAATGCAGGTAACACTGTTGTATATTGTCATATGGTTGTAAAAGAAAAATTAATGGATAGGCTTAGAAAATACACTAGTGAAGTTCCAAAAGATTTTGGAGAGATAATTGATGAGTTAACTCAATATGAGCCTGTTGAGAATGAAGATAATATAAGGAAAATAAACCAGGTTAGAAATAATTTTGTGAATAATCATGAATATCCTAGTGCTGATGATGTTGGGATGAGTTTGAGGTTGATTTAGGATTGCAATTGCAGCACAAAATTTTGCAATAACAATTAGTGAGTTAGCTGACGCGATGACTATAGAAAATTCTGAAATTGCAAGAAAAACACTAAAACAATATATAGATGATTGGAAGTATACAATTTCAGGGTTATTTATTTTTAATTTAAGAGTCTCCCTTAATTATCTTGAGGTCCAGAAGAAGATTGATGCTGCAAAAATACATTTAAAAAAAATTTCTTCAAATTTTGCCCATTATGAAATTCTATCAAGTTTATATGATTCAATGATAACATTAAAACAATTGAAAAGTCAAATTTCTGACAAAGATTTTCCTAGTAAAGTTAGAAATATTAAAAATGCAATGGTTACACTTTGTCAACAGTTGGGTGGAATAGGTAGGGGGATGAATGGAGCTGATCTTGATTATGCAATTAGCAATCAAGAAGTATATATGACTCAGAACGGGATAAAACGGATAAGGGCTAAAAATCTTGTTAAGCAAAACATTGATGCAGAAATTCATGCAATTTCATTATTGATTGAACAACAGTGTGGCCTTTATTCTGATGTGAAGAAATAAATTTTACTCATCCTTAAACTTAGCAATACCTGCATCTGCAACAAAATCTTGAATATCGATTATTGCACCTAGGATTACTCCAAGAGTTCTAATAAATGGTCCACCACCTAATGCAGTAAAAAATATAGGGATTAATAGAGTCATTGCAAAGAGTCTGATAAAGTCATCAATAACAAATAATATTTTAAAGATTCCTCTACCACGTCTTATTATGTGATAAGCCATCTGTCCTATTACTTTGATTAAACTAAATACCATTGTATCTTGGATAGAAATATCTATATATAAATCTACCTTAAAAGAGCATATTTAAATGACGCTAGAACTAGTTGCAACTTTACTATATAAATTCATAATTCTGTTGTAATATTTACCTTTATGTTCTTTAGGTAAGTCAAGATATGTCTGTTGAAGTTGTTGATAAATGTCGCCAGACGCATGAGAATTACCTGATGCGACTGAACTTTCAAATTCTCTTATCAAGTTATCAATATTTGTGTTTAAAACTGGGGTGATTCTTTGCATGTCTTGCATTGCAGGTTTTTCTTTGAATACTGTAACAATCTCTCCATATAATTCTTCTCTATCTTCTTCACCTAAATTCTCAAACAATCTTTGAACTTCTAAGTATGTATCTCTTGATTTATTTCTTTGATTTGTATTAATGAAAACTTTTGCTTTGTTAAGTAATTTTAATATATCAAGAACATAAGGATTTCCAATATCATTATTTGGATAGTGATGTTTGAATGTAATTTCTCTAACAATTGTATCACCATCATTTTTCATAACCATTTCATTCATTGATTCACTATAATAATCATCAACTTTTTTTATTTTTGACAATTTTGAATTTATTGCACTACTTTTTACACCCAATCTTTTTTCCATTCGGTCTATTGCTTTTTTTTCTCTACTAATTGAAGTGTTTACATCTTTTCTAAGTCTTAGATAGGTATCAATTCTTTTTTGCAATTGTTTTTGTCTAATATTAAGTCTTAATTCATGATTATTAATATCAAGTCTTAGTCTATCAATTTCTTTATTTATTGATTTTAAGTCAAGGTCACGTAGTTCTAAATTTTGAGTTTTTATACGAGTTTCATGTCTTGCATCATCAATTAATTTTTCATAGTCCATTAATCTATCTTGAAGTTCAACATTTTGGTCTTGTTTTAGAGCGATAGCATCAATTAATTCTTCAAATGCAGGATCTTTTTCTTTTATTGCATTTTCCACTTCTGCAAAATATTTCTTTTTGCTAAGAATGGTTGTTCTAATTAATTCTTTTTCATCTTGAATATACTTTTTGTTTAATTCTTGTTGTGCAAGATCTTTATCTAAGAGTTTATCTTTTAGTTTTAATTGTCCAATCTTATCATTAATATGATTGAGTTCTGCTTGGGCAGATTCCAAGTGATTAAGGATTAAATTTGATACAATCTTGCTATATTTTCTTTTTTCAGTAATTAAATTAGATTCTTCAGTGTGAAGTTTTTGTTCTCTATTATTATAGAATTTTTGAAGCAATAAAAATTTGTTTTCTTTATCTTTTAAATCATGTTTAAGATTATCAACTTCATGAATAGCTTCGTTATATTTAGCTTTTATTTCTAATTTTATCTTTTTAATGACAGTTTCTTTTGCTTTAATGAATTTTTTTGTATCTTTGATAGATTTATGATCTTGTTTTACTTCAACAGATAGATTGGTTAAATTGTGCTCAATTTTTTTTAACGAATCTAATTTTTCTTGAATTAAAGCTTCTTTTTTTTCTAGAATTTCTTTTTTATGTGAGAGTTCAATTAATTCATTATCAATAGTTTTATGGAATAGATTAAATTCTGGAAGTTTTTTATTAGGTACTGTGTCTTTTTCTTGCCTAATTATGTTTTCTTCTTTGTCTAACAGTGTAATCTCTTTTCTTAATTCATTTTTATTTTGTTCTAATTCTTGAATCAATTCATCTAAATCTTTTTTGATAGGTTTGACATTTATTTTTGGAATTGATTTTTTTTGTTTACTATTTTTTGTTTGTTTAATTGTCACATTTTTTTTAGTTGTAGGTTCAGTTGTAACAAGGTTAACTATTTCTTCTTTTTTTGGATATATTGCTCCAACAGCAAAACTAGGTAAATCTTCATTAGTTACAGATTTTTGTGCTACTATTGGTTCTTTTTTTATAGTTTCAATTTTATCAAATAATTTTTGAGTGTGTTCGTCCATTTTACCAAAACTTGGTAAATCAGGTTTATTTGAAGAAGTGTCTTCTGAACTTTTGATTAAATTATTTTTCTTAAAAATTTTAGGTACAGGAATCTTTATTTTTTTTAGATTGGTAATTGGCTTAGGTTCTTTGACATTTAATGATGTAAAATCTTTTGGTTCTTTTGCAATCTCTACAAAGGTTTCTTTTTTTAAATCAATTTTTTGTTTTTCATTTGCAATTTTAATAGGATTTGGTTCTTTGATAACATCATTATCAACGTGATTATCTATATCATATCCTTTTGGAGCAAATTCTTTTTCATAAGACTCAGGTTTTGGAGGTTGAAAAGTTTTTGGTTCCATAAGTTTTTTTTCAGAATCTTCTTTTTTAACCTTTATAGGTTTTGGAACAAAACTTAGATCATTCGGATCTGGAATTTTTGGTTCAGGGAAATCTTCTAGTTTTATTTCATCTTTTTTATTGGTAATAATTGATTTTGGAACGTATTTTTCCTTAATTTGATTTTTTGTTTCAACTAATTTTTCTGAGCTATTTGTTTTATCTTTATTATCATTTTTATAATTTGGAGGCAAAAACATATCATCAGAATAATTTACTATATCAATTTTTTTTTCTTCAATATTAATTGAACTTGATTCTTGTTTTATTTTATTGTAGTCAAACTTATTATAATCCATTTCTTGGACTAATTCTACCATGTCTTTTGAAATGTTTATTAGTATTTCAGAATTTATTTTATCTTTATCAAATTCAAGATCATTTAATTGATCAAGCAATTTTCCAGTTCTTTTTGATACATATTCAGGTAAATCTAATTCATTTAAATCATATTTTAAATCTTCATATGTAAATTTATATTGAACTTGAAATTTGGTTGAGAAAAAAACATTAATTAATTTTGCTAGTTTATTGTATTCTTTTTTAGTATCTTTTGAAGTATTAGCATTGTTTGAAAATTTTTGTAGATTTGTAATAAGATTCTTATTATTTTTATTGGATGTAAAAACACTAAAAAGCCCCATGCCTTATTTTAGAGAAGATATCGTATATAAATTTTACTAAATTATTGACACTTGATAAAACTTAATTTGGTATATCAAATTACTAAACAACATCAATAAATTATCTCTACTTAAAATAGTTTAAACTAATTTGAACAAAAAATGTGTTGTTCAGAGTTTTAGAAGATTTTCTTTAGCCTGCAAATTTCTAAAATCAGAATCTAAGATTAGATACACTTTGTTGTCAAAATATTTTTTCATTATTGGAATCCCTTTTTGGATTAATTTAGTTACATATTTCATGACATATTCTTGGCTGAATCCGAGTGTTCGTCCAATTTTTTTATAATCAGATAAATCTCCTTTAAATTCATAAAGATATAAGAAAATTTCTTTTTCTTTTGGTGATAAAGATATGTTTAATAAATTGTTATAATTTTTTTGATTTTGACCATTTAATTCATTAATTTTGATTTCAACAGTTTCTAGTCTTTCTGAAAGTTTATGTATCATTGATTCAATTTGTGCCATATATTCATGATTAGAATTAATTTCATTTGTGTTTTCATTTATAGATGTAAGATGATCATTTAATTCTGTTTTAATTTTATTAAAACTGTTTTTTATTATTTTTTCATCCTTTTTGTTAATTTATATCACCCACAAAGTCTATTTAGGAGTGAATCAAAAATTTATAAAGATTGCTTTTTTACTATTCTGTTATGTATAACTCAAAAAAACAATTAGCTGTTGCATTATCAAGGTTAAGTAGTTTTGAGAAACCTTCACTTTGGCTTGAACAATATCCAACAGATTCGGAAGTTGCAGCAGAAGTTATTTGGTGGGCAAATCAACAAGAAGATATTGAAAATAAGAGGATAGCTGACTTTGGATGTGGTACGGGAATCCTAGGGATTGGATGTTTAGGATTTAATCCAAAATTTATGTATTTTGTTGATGTTGATGAAAAACCTTTGAAGAGATTAAAAGAAAATTTATTATTAATGGATAAAACCAAAGGTTATGAAATAAGAAATCAAGATATAACTCAATTTGATGAAAAGGTAGACTTAATTATTCAAAATCCACCGTTTGGTACTAAGAGTATACATGCTGACAAAGTTTTTTTAGAAAAAGCGTTTAAACATGCAAAGGTTATTTATTCATTTCATAAAACAACATCAAAGAATTTCATCCAAAAAATTTCAACTGACAATGGATTTAAAGTAACTCATTTTTTTCAATTTAATTTTCCAATTAAACAAACACAGATTTTTCATAAACGAAAAATTCATAGGATTGAAGTTGGATGTTGGCGTTTGGTTAAACAATAAATTTTTAACTTTGAAATTCATTTATTCTTTACGTGCATTAAAAGTAAATTTTATATAGCACATATTGTTTAAAAATATATTAGTAATATTATAATTAGACAGTAACATAAAAAAGAGGTGTAGTTAGTATGAATAGAAAATCAGCTTTGGTTCTATGGTTTAATGAATTAGGTATAGAAGATGTCCCACTTGTTGGAGGAAAAAATGCGTCCCTAGGTGAGATGTATAGATTACTTACCAAACAAGGAGTTAATATTCCAAATGGATTTGCAATTACTGCAAACGCATATTTTTATTTACTTGAAAAAGCAGGAATTAAAGATAAAATTAAGAATATCTTAAGTGACTTGGATACCAAGGACATGCATAATTTGCAGGATAGAGGACGAAAGGTTAGAAAATTAATTAGAAATGCTAAGATGCCTCCTGAGTTAAGGAAACAAGTTATTGAAAATTATAGAAAATTATCTAAACAATTTAAAACAAGTATGGCTGATGTTGCAGTTAGGAGTTCAGCTACTGCTGAAGATCTTCCAGATGCAAGTTTTGCAGGTCAACAAGATACTTACTTGAATATTAGAGGACCTAATGCATTAATCAAAGCATGTGTTGATTGTTTTGCATCATTGTTTACTGATAGAGCAATCTCATATAGAGTTGATAAAGGATTTGATCATTTCTCAATTGGACTTAGTATTGCAGTTCAAAAGATGGTTAGAAGTGATAAATCTTGTAGTGGAGTTATGTTTTCAATTGATACTGAATCAGGATTCAAAGATGTTGTATTTGTAACAGGTGCATATGGACTTGGAGAAAATGTTGTTCAAGGTGCCGTAAATCCTGATGAATATTATGTGTTTAAACCTACTCTTGCTAAAGGTAAAAATGCAATAATTAGTAAAGAAGTCGGGTCAAAAAGAATAAAGATGGTTTATACCACTAAAGGAGATAAACCTGTTAAGAATGTTCCAGTACCTGTTGCTGATAGACATAAATTTATTTTGAATGATAAAGAAATTTTAACATTGGCTAAATGGGCAGTAATTATTGAGAAACATTATTCTAAAAAAGCAAAATATTTCAAACCAATGGATATGGAATGGGCAAAAGATGGAGTCTCAGGAAAATTATACATTGTTCAAGCTAGACCAGAAACAGTACATTCACAAAAAAGTAAAAACGTGCTTGAAAAATATGTTTTGCAAGAATCTGGTAAGATTGTTGTAAAAGGAAGAAGTGTTGGTGAGAAAATTGGTCAAGGACAAGCAAATGTATTAAAGAGTGCAAAAGACATTCATAAGTTCAAAAAAGGTCAAGTTTTGGTAACTGAAATGACTGACCCAGATTGGGAACCTATCATGAAGATTGCTAGTGCAATTGTAACTGATAAAGGTGGTAGGACATGTCACGCAGCAATTGTGTCTAGAGAATTAGGAATTCCTTGTGTTGTTGGAAGTATGACTGCAAGTCATGATATTAAACATGGTAGCAAAGTTACAGTTGATTGTTCTCAAGGTAGTGAAGGTACTATTTATGACGGACTTCTTAAATACAAAGTGTTCAAGCAAGATCTTAAAAAAATGCCTGACACAAAAACAAAAGTTATGATGAATATTGGTAACCCTGAACAAGCATTTGAACTTGCAAATTTACCAAATAAAGGAGTAGGTTTGGCTAGAGAAGAATTTATTATTAATTCTTTTATCCAGATTCATCCACTGGCATTGATTCATTTTGACAAAGTTCATAATAGAAATGTAAGACAAAAGATTCAAGAATTAACAGTTGGGTATAAAGACAAGTCAAAATATTTTGTTGATAAATTAGCTTATGGGATTGCAAGAATTGCAGCAGCATTTTATCCATATGATGTTGTAGTAAGATTGTCAGACTTTAAGAGTAATGAGTATGCAAATTTGATTGGAGGAACAGCATTTGAACCTACTGAAAACAATCCAATGATTGGATGGCGTGGAGCGTCTCGTTATTATGACGAACATTACGAAGAAGCTTTTGCACTTGAATGTAAAGCTCTAAAAATGGTTAGAGAACAAATGGGTTTAACTAATGTTGTTGTCATGGTTCCATTCTGTAGAACAGTAACTGAAGGAAAAAAAGTTTTGAAAGTAATGGCAAAGAATGGATTAAAACAAGGTGTAAACAAATTAAGAGTTTATGCAATGTGTGAGATTCCAGCAAATGTTATATTAGCTGAAGACTTTTTAGATGTCTTTGATGGGTTTTCAATTGGAAGTAATGATCTTACTCAGTTAACTCTTGGATTAGATAGAGATTCTGAATTAGTTGCTCATATTTACGATGAACGTAATGAAGCAGTGAAGTCTTTAATAAGACGAGTCATTAGAATTGCAAACAAAAAGAAAAAACATATGGGCTTTTGTGGAGATGCTCCATCAAGTATTCCAGGATATGCTGAATTTTTAGTTGAAGCAGGAATTGAGTCATTATCAGTTACACCTGATGCTGTAGTTAAAACAGTGTTACATGTAATTGAAACTGAAAAGAAACTCAAAGCTAAACGAAGTAGATCAAAGAAAAGAAAAAAATAAATTTTTAGTTTTTTTTATTTCTCTTATTTTTGTTTCAAAAACTTTATTAACCATATGTGAATAGTTTTAATCTATAAATTAATTAGAGGTGTATTAATTATGGTAAAAGTTGCAATCAACGGCTTTGGACGTATAGGTCGTCAAGTTCTTAGAATAGCATTATCTGATAAAAGTTTAGATTTTGTTGCAGTTAATGATTTAACTGATGTAAAAACACTTGCGTATTTGTTTAAGTATGATAGTGTTCATGGTGTGTTTGATGGAGATGTTACACATGACTCTAATAATATTATTGTGAATGGTAAGAAGATTAAAGTTTTGTCTGAAAAAGAACCTGACAAATTACCTTGGTCTAAATTAGGTGTTGAGGTTGTTGTTGAGTCTACTGGGTTTTTTAGAACAAAAGATAAAGCAGAACTTCATTTGAAAGCAGGGGCAAAAAAAGTTATTATTAGCGCTCCAGCTAAAGGCGACGATCCAGTTAGAACAATTGTGTTTGGAGTTAATGAACATGAATATAATAAAAAGACAGATCATGTTGTAAGTAATGCAAGTTGTACAACAAATTGTTTAGCACCAGTTGTTAAAGTATTGAATGATAATTTTGGTATTGAAAAAGGATTCATGACAACAATTCATTCATATACAAATGATCAAAAGATTTTGGATTTACCACACCGAGATTTAAGACGAGGCAGAGCTGCAGGAGTTAATATGATTCCAACAACAACAGGTGCAGCAAAAGCAACAACAAATGTTATTCCAGAACTTAAAGGAAAACTTGATGGGATGGCTGTTAGAGTTCCAACACCTGACGGGAGTTTAACTGATTTTGTTTGTGTATTAAAAAAAGAAACGACAAAAGAAGAAGTCAATAAACTTTTCAAAAGTGTTGCAAATTCGCACTTGAAAAAGATTTTAGAGTATACTGAAGAAGCAATAGTTAGTCATGATATTGTAGGGAACCCACATTCGTCAATATTTGATGCATCAAGCACAATGATGATTGGTCCAAAATATTTGAAAGTATTATCTTGGTATGATAATGAATGGGGTTATTCTAATAGAATAGTGGATTTAGTTAGATTAGTTCTAAAATAATTTTTTATTTTTATCATTTATTTTAATAATATTTTTATATCATTGACTTTATTCTTTTTATTATGGTTTCTGATGACTTCATTCTAGATGTTGATAAGATTGAAAAAAAAGTAGATAAAAAAATAGAAAAACAGATTAAAAAAGCTCAGAAACAAGCTATCAAAGAACATGTTAAAGAGTTTGAAGCTGATGTTACAGAACAGATAGAATCAACGTCATTTACTGATAAAGAACAACCATTTCAAGTAATTAAGAAGACAACAGATTTATTTGGTAAAGGATTTCATTATGTTGTAAATTTGGAAGAAAAATTTACACATGACTTTATTTTTGGATATCTTCCTGAAAAAATTAAGAAATATATCAAAGTTATAATCCCATTTTCATTAATGTTACTTGTATTAAATTTACCTTGGGATGTTGCACCAGACATTAAAAAAGCATTTGCATTATTTATTTGCATATCACTTTTATGGGCTCTTGAGAGTCTAAGCATGATAGTTACAGCTTTATTGATTCCAGTACTTGCTGTTATGTTAGGGTTAATACATGGGACTAATCCATTTTCATCATTTTCAAATCCAATAATATATTTATTATTGTCGGGATTAATTATAGCTCAGAGTTTTAGAAAACATGAACTTGATAAGATGCTTGCGGTAAAAGTTTTATCAATGTCAAAGGGTAAGGTCAAATATTTATTACTTTATACAATGATTATTGCAGCAGTTTTAGGTATGTGGATGAGTAACACTGCAACAATTGCTTTACTTATTCCAGTTATACTGTCAATTTCTGTTAAGATTACAAATGAGACAGAAAAAAATTATACAGTTATGTTATTACTTGGTTCTGGGTTTGCATCAGCAATTGGTGGAATTGCAACAATATTAGGTGGTAACCCAAACGCAATTACTGCTGCTTTTTTAAGTAATAATAGAGCATTTGAATTTTTGGACTGGTCGATTATTGGGTTTCCAGTGTCAATAATCTTGTTTATTACTGCATACTTTACTTTTGTAAATATTTTTAAAATTAAAAAAGAAAAAATTAAGATTACTGAATTGACTAAAGAAGCTAAAAAGATTAAATTAACTCATCAACAAAAAAAGATTTTATTGATTTTTATTCCAACTATACTTATTTGGTTATTTGGTGGAGAAGTTGTATCATTCTTGAATTTACCTGATGATTTTTATAGAACTGAAGTTGTTGGTCTTACTGCAGCAATTTTATTATTTGTCTTCAATATTTTAGATTGGGATGATGTAAGACGTATACCTTGGGAAATATTTTTGTTAGTTGGTGGAGGACTAACTTTAGGGCAGTTATTGATACAAACAGGAGCAGCATCATACATTGCAACTGAAATGATTAGGGTTATGGCATGGATGCCTACACCAGTAATTATATTTATTTTTGTTGCAATGGCAATGGTACTTGCTAATTTTGTGAATAATTCATCGACTACGATTATTTTGGTTCCAGTTGTTATGCAAGTAGCTGAATTTTTAGATATTAATGTAAAACTTTTAGCGATGACCGTTGCAATGGCTACAGCAGTCTCACCATTGACTCCAATAGCAATGCCAGCATTCTCATTAATTTATGGGACGGGTTACGTAAAACGGCGTGATATGATTAAGACAGGGTTTAAGGTTGCAATAATATGCGGACCAATATTAGCAGGGGTTATGTCTTTAATTAATTGGTTTTTTTTCTAGAATTATTTGTTTTTATAACCAAATTTTTTATTGTATTCTTTGTGATTGATGATATCTAAGACAAAAGCAATGATGTGTACTTCTGAGTCATTGTTAGTTAAAGTATATAACATTCTCCAATAGTTTGGAAGTTCTACTCTAAATAAATTTTTAATATTATATTTTATTATATATTCATTGGGAATTCTATCTTTTTGAATTGGGTTTCCATAATGTGAGTTTATTTTTATTATTTCAACCTTATTGTTTATTGCATTTAAAATTGAATTGTCAATTTTTGATTTTGATGCGTTTTCATTTAAATAAAAATATACTTCTTTTGCTTCAGGGGAAAGAATTAGTTTTATTGTTTTTTTCATAATTCTAGACCACTATCAATTGCTTTTTTTAAATTTTTATTTGAATTATGTATCCATGTTATTCCTTTGATTGATACTGCAATTTTATTGCTTTTTTCTAAATAGTTTAAAATTACAATTAATGTGTTATGATTAACTTGTTTTGGTAAATTTCTTTTTAATTCAGCTACTTTAATAATACTATTATTCATTTTTTGTAGTGTTTCTTCTACCATGATTACTGTGCTAAGGTTTGGTGAAGACATATGGATTAATTTTGACATTTTCATCACTAATTGTTATGAATTAATAACTAAAATGTATTAAGTTATATATAAAATTATTGATTTTGTAGACAGATGTGCTAATTTTAAAAAGTTAATAGAATATATCATTATAGATTTACAAAGTCTGATTCTGGAGTAGATCTTGCTTCATCAAGGGTTTGTCTTGCATTTTTACTGAGTTCAAACTCTTCTTTTAATGTATTTTTTATATAATTGATGTCTTTTTTTAGTTTAAGAATTTCTTTGTGTAGTTTGTCAATTGAGATTGTCATATTATTAATCAATGAGTTGATAACTAAATAATTAACTGAAAATTAATTAGGGTTTCCTTTAGTAAAATATATAAACCTTTAACTCAATTGTTAAGTGTATAATATTATTTATAGATTTAAAATGGTGAAATGGATAAAATGAATTCTAAAAAAGCTAACACAACATTATATGTTATAATTGGACTGGTCATTGTAATTGTATCTGGATTTTTTTTCATGAATGCAAATAAAGAGCAACAAGAATTGCTTGAAAGCAATGATGTAGGGTTAACAGGTGAAATTTCATCAATTAAAGATTATATTAATACTTGTTTGAAACAGTCAACAATGGAATCAGTTGATGAACATGGGTTATATGCAGTAAGCTATGATTTAAAACGATCAATTGAAATTAAAATGTTGGAATGTGTTGATTCTTTTTCAAATTATAAAAAGATGGGTTATGAAATTACTCAAAGTGAACCTGTTGCAGAAGTTGAAGTAAATGAAAATACAGTTATTGTGACATTAGAGTTTAATGTTGATATTAAAAAAGATTCATTTAGGTTTAATGAGGATGAATTTAGTTATACATATACTTTAGTAGAATCTTTAAAGGTTGATGATGGAGTTGTGTTATCAGGAACTAATATTATTACATCTGATAATAAAGCTGAGTTTGTTTTGGCAGAGAATACCAAAATCTATGATGGAGAAACTGGTGAAGCTATTGACAGAGTAACTTTAACAGTAGTTGATAATAATTTTAAAGGATTGAATAACGGTGCAGTTGCTACTGATGTTGTTTATCAAGGATTACCTGAAGGTGCAAAGTTTGATCCACCAATGCAAGTTAGTGTTAAATTATCTGAGAAAGATATTGAAGGATTGAATCCTTATACATTAAAGTTAGCTTGGTATGATGAAGCTAATGATATTTGGTTAGGGTATCCTTCAACTTATGACGATGAAACTAATTCAGTTGTTGGATTGGTTGATCATTTTAGTTATATAAGTATTGCAGTATGTACACCTGGTATTTCTGACACTGAGATAACAATTCCAGTAGGTACTTTTTATGAGGATCCTTTTATTATAGATGATAATCCCAATTGGTGTGAAAAAGGAGCAAAATTTGATGATTATTGGAAAGAGAATGAAGGAAAATCAGGTTATCATCTCCATCCAGAATATATGGTGAAAAAAGAAGATTTTGATTCATTTTGTATGGAAAAGCCTAAGTATTACAATCAAAAAGATGATAATGGGTATTATGATAATGGATATTATACGGATATGAAAGATCGTGGACTTTTTCCAGAGGACTCAGACAATCCTTTTTCAGCAAATTATGATGAAACTTCACCAAAATGGGATCCACGCCTTCTAAATGTGTATGAGATGCAATCATTTTACGGTCCAAGTGATTTGAGTGATTATGTTGAAGATGGTGGAGATGAATTATGTAAAAACATTAAAGAAAAAGGATTAGATGATTGGAATAATGACGATCAACAAAAGGAAACAAAGGGTCAAGTTGTTTTTTATAAACATGATTCAACACCTTCAAGTTCTGAAGCAGTTGAAACAAGTGGTAACCCTCTTGAGGACCAGTTTAAACAGGATTGTTTGAATGCTTGTGCAGCTTATGCAAGAAATGAGTTATCAAGTAAATTTGAATGGTTTGATACAAGTTATCAAAGTCAAGATTCGATTAAAGATGGTGCTGTTATTGGATGTACACTTAATGTTGGAACAACTGAAGTTCAAGAATGTTTAGTTCTTGACAAATATAATAATTTGTATGATGATTCTTATAAGATTAAGTCTAAGTTTATTGAAATATTAAAAGGACAAGAAGGATTCTTCGCTTCTCCTAAAACTTATGGAATAGAAACTCTTGAAAATCTTAAGGGGCAAGGTAGATATACTTTTAGTATAGGTGTAAGTGGAAGAGGTTGTGGGTTATACCAAAATGGTTATCCTCTTGATGATGATGTTATAAAAGAAGCAGAAAAAGATACAGTACCTTATACAGATAGAGATTGGTATAAGGATATAGATAATCAGCAAGAGTTGATAGATGAAAATAGTTATGCTTATTTGGAATCTGGTGCAAGATATGAATTTGCAGAAGCAGAACTTGAAGAAGTTGATGAATATTGTACTGATAATTGTAAAGCTACATTAAATGATAAACAAGGATTTTTGTTTGATCAAGAATTTTTTATGGATAAAGAAATTGGAGATAGTGAAAATTCAAATCCTTCTAAAACGTATCCTAATGTGAATATGCTAAGGGGTGGAACTAATACAATTTCTGCTAATGTTCAAAATATTGATGATCTTTGTATGGGTTTTTATGGAACAATAACTCTTGTTGGATCGGGTATGGATATTTATGAACCAGATAATGAAATTTCTTGTGAGAATGATTTTAATAGTTGTTGGGCAGATCCAGAAAGTCCACTTCCTGAATTTGATAGATGTATTTTGTTAGGTACTCAAGCTACAGGTAAGAATGGAATGCCTTGGTGTTGTGTACCAGGAGGTACTGATATATCACGTTATGATTATAGTTATTTTAGAGAAGGTACATGTGCCGACTTTGAGTATTGTTTGAATCATCCAGATGATGAAGAAATATGCAAACCAGTGGAACTAATAGATGAGTGTGAATTTGAAATTGAGGTTGATGGAAACAAGATAAAAACAAATCATCCAAAAGGAGAAACAATTGCACCTGCTTCAGGAAGAGATCGTAGTTGTTGTGCATATCCAGGTGAAGAAATACAGACTCATGGAGGACCTTGTGCTTGTGAAGGTTATGGGCCTAATAGGGTATGCATGGATGAAGATAATTTAAAGGAATATGATGAACATCATTCGCCTGCGATAATTATGGTTGATTATGATTGCGATCTTGGTGAATTCTGTTACATTATTGAAATTACTGAAGAAGAAGAAGATCCTTGTCAAGATCCTGATAGAGATGAATTTGGTGCAGGTCAAAGAGTTCAAACAACAGTTACTTGGAGTAGAAATGGACTTCCGGATGGTTCATTAGAAGATGAGTGTGTCAATGACTATGTTTTAAGTGAAGCAGTATGCTCAGAGAGAGCTCATTTTGGAGTGTATGAGACTATTAATTGTCCAGAAGGTACTAAATGTGATGATGGTGCTTGTGTAGATATTCCTTTTTGTGAAAGTGACACAACTTCCTTAAGAGGTTGCCAAGATGTAGAATGTTCTGAAGGTTTTTCACCTACATCTGTCTTAGATTATTATTGTTCTGATGGTGTATGTTGTGAGAGAGAATATCCAGATTATTGCGAAAATAATGTTGAAATTGTGGAAGAATGTATGTGTGATAGTCCGTATAGTTATTTGGCACAAATTTATAGCGAAGGTTATTGTTGTGATGGTACTTGGCAATCTGAAGATTGTGCAATAAATATAGCGACAGCGGAAAAAGAAGCAGAAGAAAAACGAATTAGGGAAGCTTTGGAAGATCCTAATGCTTTTTGTATTGGTTTAGGATATGAGGGAGGACAGGTTGGATGTATTTATCCAAAGCCTTATTGCACAATGGATGGATTAATAGTGCTTGAAACTTTTTGTGAAATAGATTCAGAACCAAATACTTTTACAGATCGTGACAGTGAAGTTTCTTGTCATAATGGTTGTCCTTCAAGGAGATGTAGATATGGTGATGGGTGTCTAGCGTGAATCGATTTAATTATTAATTATTTTTTCTTTTCTTTTTCCAGTAAAATATATAAACCAATAAACCAATTGTATTCTCTATAATTATAATTATTTTATATATGGGTGAGGGAATTTAATGAAATCTAATAAAGGTCAAGTTACTGTTTATGTTATTTTAGGGATATTATTGGTTATATTGCTTGGTGTTTTTTTTGTAACATCAAATAAACAAACAACTGATGATTTAGAATTAGAAGCCCAGAATTTAGATTTGGTAGCTAATGTTAAAAGTACTGTTCAGTCATACGCACAAAATTGTCTAAAAGATCTTACCACACAAGCGCTTTTAGAATATGGTCTTGATTATACCAATGATTTAACTAGAAGTTATATCTATAGTCATATTGATGCATGTCTTGATTTTGAGATGTATGAAAATCAAGGATTTATTGTTCAGAAATCTTATCCTTATGTTAATGTAAATATTGAATCTGAAAAGATATTTGTTGACCTTGAATATGAATTTACTTTGGAACGTGATAACACAAAATATGACTTTGAAAAATTTAGTTATTCTACTTCAAGAACTTCCTTTATTGCTTTAGACAATGGTATTGCAAATAAAGATATTACCTTACCTTCATCAGATAATGATGCTGTTGTATTTTTCCCAACTGGAACTAGAGTTATGTTGGATGGGGCACCAGTTGATAAAGTTAGTATTAAATCATTAGATTCAAATTTTAATAATCAATTGAATGCCATTGTTGTTGGTGGGGTTGTGTATGACATTGAACCAGATGGAGCTGTAATTGAAGGGAAGCTTGAATTAACACTTCATTTTGATCCTAGTGATTTACGAGAAGATTATGATTACAATAATTTAGCAATTGCTTATTATAATGAAGAAACAGGTATTTGGAATTCAATCTCAACAAAGGTAAACGTTGATGATTTGAGTTTGACTGCTAACTTGGAACATTTTTCTATTTATGGGATTGTTGTTGGATGTAGTGATTCTGTTGAAAGAAGTATACTACCTATGGAGATTGATTTAGGGTTTATTTATTTACCTAAGTGGTGGCCAATGAAAGATTCTGATAAGTTTTATGATCCTAGAAACGGGATGGAAGACCCAATAAATAAAGAATTATGTGAATGGACAAAAGCAACTTATGGTGAATCTGACGACCAAGAAATATATTATATTGCACCTAGTAATGATATTGAAGTAATTGAATTTAATATGGAACAAATGGAGGTTCGTAATAATGAAGCACCTTATGATGAAATAGGGAATGTAGAAGGAGTTTATGTGACTATACAATATGAACAACAGGGGGAAATTTCAAAGGAACTCGATACAAGTGAACAAGAACCTTTTATCTCTGCTCAAGGAGGTCTTGAGATTAATCCAAATTATTTTCATTCACCAGATGGAAAATTAGAAATGCGTAGTAGAATTTTTTCTTATAATTATGGTGATGAAGATGGGACTAAACCTGTAAAAGTTTTTGTTCGTAAAGAAGACAATAAAATAATTTATTTAGAAGAAACAATTTGTCAGTGGACTAAATATAATTCAATGATAGAATTATTATTTGAAGAATATAGTAATTATATAATTTCAGGTAGTTCTGTTGATTTTGAATCTAAATTAGATTATTATGGTCTTACTTCAATATCTGATTTAGATAATATACTATATGCATTTGGAGATCTTTATTCTATTAAAAATTCAGAAGATACTGAAGATATTTCAACCGAAATTTCTGAATCCAAATTAAAAATTTTATCAACTTTGAAATATGTTCCAAATAATTATGGTCAACCAACAAGAACTGAATTAGTTTTACCAGAATGTGAAGAAAGATATGCATATAAAAAAGTACAATCTGAATTCTCTGGAGAAGGTAGTATCCATTTTTACTTGAATTCACAACCAGAAAATACTTGTTTACCTGAAAAAATGAATCATGCATTTACAGAAAAGCCTGACCCCATTTTTGAAGATTTTGGAACTTCAAATAGTGTATTAGTTTATGTTAATCCGATTGAACCTGTAATTGATCCTCAACTGTTAGATGAATCAGGTGTACTATTAGATGAATTTAGTGGTTTGAAAAAAAATACTATTCATATCGGGTTTATTGATGAATCTGAAGAAGATATAAAGAATGTGTGTCCTCAAGTTGAAACAAAAATATTTTTTGATGATGGGATTAATGTTGCAGAACCTCCAATTTTTTATCTAGATGATGATGAAAGGTTGGAAAAGTTATATGGTGATCATGGATTTATAAAAGGGTGTACTGGTATGTATGATGGACCAAATGGATATTTTACATCTGAGATGTTAGCTAATAAAGATGAGTATATAACTGGAGATTGTTATTGCACAAATCCAACTGATAACTTTCAACGTAAACGTGATAATTTTAATGATTGTTGTTTTTTATATCCAGCTAATAGTTTACCTGATACCCAATTTGTTGGATTTGATGATAAAGGAAATCCTACAGATGACTTTGACAATGAGGGGAAATTTATTCCAAATAATAATCAACAAATAAAATGGACTGAATTTAGAAAATCAAATTATTGTGTTAATGTTAGAAAAGAGGAATACCCAAGTTGGGTACTTGAATCTGAAAGTGAACTTACTTGTTATGGTGTTAATGATGGAGTAACTGATGTATGGGAAGTTGATAAAAATGGAAATGCACTTGATAATAAGTGTCATTGTACTCCAACACAAGGTGGTCAAAGACAAGATTTTAATTTAAGAGTTTGTTGTGATGCACAAAGACCACCAGGATTATCAAGTTTTTCATATTTTCAAAATCATGAAAATGGTCCATGTAAATCTACAAATGCAGATGGAGAGTTGTACTGTAAAGAAACTACTGAGATTGGATTAACTAAGCAATGTACTAAAATAAAACCAGATGAATATTATTATTCATGTGTTCTTAAAAGTACTGAAGAAAAATATTATTGTTGTTCTGAAAATGATTTTATGTATGAATATGAACTTGAGGGTGAAATTGTTAAAGGATGTGGTATAGAAAAAAATATTCCTGGATGTAGGGATGTAAGTCCATTACCTATTGATACAAGTTTAATAAATTTTGAGACTACAAATTCAAAATTGTGCAAAAATGATAATGTATTAGTATATCAATGTGATGAAGGATTTGAAGCAGATAAAAGTTCAAGTCCACAGTTATGTGTTGCAGAAGGTTTTACAGAAGAAAATCCAAGAGACTTAATTGATTGTACAAAAAATGAGTTGTCAGAAGTTCCAATGCGTGTTTCTGGTACATTCAGATCTTGTAAAATTGAAGAGTCAGGTGGAATTGTTAAAAGAAGATATGAATGTACAGGTAGTTATGTTTTAAGGGATAGCTATGATGGCCCAACATGTGTATTAGCGGTTAGACAAAATTTAGAATTGTGTAGAACTCCAAATAATGATATTTCTTCAGCACCAAATTCAGATTCTGCAACATTTAGACAATGTTTAAATGGTAATGATTTGGTAAAATATGAATGTGTTTCTGAGAATTATGAGTATGATTCAACAACAGGGTGTACTCTTAGTTCTGATTATCCTGAATGTATAAGACTTCCAGATTATAGACGCATTGATGTTAATAAAATTGGTAACATGATCCCATGTAACGAGGGAGGAATATTAAAGTTTGAATGTCCAGAAAACACTATAATAAATGAAGCTGGTGATTCTTGTGATGACGGAGAAATAAGTATTGAGACTGTTCCACAATTAGCTAGTGGAGACTGTATAATTCATGGAGAACCAAATGAGAATACTAATGGGTGTGATTGTGATCCTGGATTTAATGAAGTGACGCTTTCAGATACTACAAAACAGTGTATTGCTGATGATATTGATTTATCACAGTTGCCTAGATATACTGGTAGATGTGTGGGGGGTTTATCTTGTGGAGTGGAGATTAAGGAAGCTACTCAAACATGTTTAAATGGTAATGCTCTAACATTATGTTGTACACTGGGTCAATATCTTGATGAAAGTAAGACTTGTGTTACTCCACCACAATGTTTAGGTGGTTCAGCATGGAATTCAGAATTAAAGGAATGTGTATGTTCAGGTAATGCAATTTATGAGGATGGTGCATGTAAACCATGTCGTGTGACTAGTGTTATAAACGATGATAAAACTAGTTGTGTTTGTCATCCAGATGATGAAATTGTTCCTTTTAATGGAGATAAGTCATTTTGTATACGTAAAAGTATAATTGAGGGTGGAGAATTAAATACTTTACATTCAGGTACTTGTCCAGTATCTTTAGCTGATAATTGTTTGCAAGGTTATTTGACTAATTCTGAATTGAATTGTATTTCTGAAAATAGAGTAGTGTCATGTTGTGGAGAAAACCACGAAAGAGATCTTGATGAAAAAAGTTGTGTTGATGATGTTGAAGCAACACCAGATCCAGAACCAGATCCAGCACCTGTAGTTGATGATACTTGTAACGGTGGAAAAATTGATGCAGAAGATAATTGTATCTATTGTTTAGTACCAGGAGATGTTACAAGTGAAGTGACCACCATGAGTGGTTCAACATATAAATGTAGTTGGTTATTTGGTTATTATTGGAAATTGCAATGTGCAGATGGATTAAAAGATAATGGTAAAGGTGCCTGTGTCTGTAAAAAAAATTCTCATGTGAAAAAAACTTATGATTGGGGAGATATGTGTCACATTCCTTGTACAAAAGAAGGTGAGATTACAGAAAATAAAAATAGGTTATGTTATGATGGTGTAATCGAAATTTGTACTGGTAATTTTAAAGCTGGTGATGGTACAGTTCATGAAATTGATGAAAGCACTTATACTTGCAAAGAAGATATTGTAGGGTGGAATGTAAACAAATAATTTTATTTTTTTTTAGAGTTCCATTTTCTTTTAATTTTATTCACTTCTTCTATTAGCTTATTTATAACTTTTTAACTTAATTTATTTAAATAATAAACACATAATATATCACTAGACATTTTTGCGTCAGATTTATAAATCTAAAATTGTTAATACTATTTTAACTAGAATATATATGTCTGGATAAAAATGAAAGAATCAGAAATAAATAAAATAACATAATCTTAATTCCAGACATTTTGGCAAATGCGGGTGGTGTCACTGGTTCTTATTTTGAATGGGTACAAAATAATCTTGCCTATTACTGGACTGAAGAAGAAGTATTAGACAAGCTTGAAAAAATAATGGTCAGAAGCTTTAATGATACTTATAAAACGTCAGAGAAACACTCAACAAGTTTAAGGAATGCTGCGTATATTCTAGCAATTGACAGAATCTTGACTGCTGAAAAAATGAGGGGTAATCTGTAATTTAGGGCTGTGGGACAAAAGTCAAATCTTAATCTTTCATAATAATAACATACGCTCGTTTTCCAATGTATTTTTTTTGAGCATCTACTTTTGCAGAATTTC
>Ga0233437_1003115_pt1 | contig 22681 bp, 27 predicted proteins | sample SI_122_August201_FD_182714 | JGI IMG/M metagenome (GOLD analysis project Ga0233437, IMG submission 182714) | Seawater microbial communities from Saanich Inlet, British Columbia, Canada - SI_122_August2016_200_MG | ecosystem: Environmental > Aquatic > Marine > Inlet | place: Canada: British...
CTACTACTGCAAGCATCACTTCGCAGTATGCACGGTTAATAATTTTTTCCTGCTCCAAAGACAGTATAACCCATATGTCATTGCAGGGAGTTTGCACTCAAGGTGGTCATCTTCTACCCCATGGGCTTCTCATTAACAAAACCGAAGTCTTGTTTCAGCCGCGTTACTTGAAGTCATCTGACCTAAGTCGGAAAACGATCGAGATCGTCAACCAAATATACGCACGTACGGTAGTTGCGCCTCACTGGGAAAATGTTTAAACAATCGGGAACGACCGAAGTCGTTGTCCAACATTATTAAACCAAACCAATAAGCATGATCTATGAAATCTATTTCCTGATGGAAAAGACTGGAAATTCTGTTACTAACAGAAGAAGCTTCATATCGTCGCCGAATCCGCATATTATATAGGAGCAATTAAGTCCTTAACGTCCAATGAATTATTTTGTTCCTAACATATCGTACACCGATATCGGAATTAGGATTGTTAAGGTATTTAAACCTTTCCTACAGGGGTACCGGCGTTCCCCTGTAACCCCATGCATCCATAATTTGGTTCCCTCAGCCCTTTTATTGAACACCTTTTAAAAAAAGCCGTACCAAAATTAAAAAGCGCTGGCTGAAAATTGATTTTCCTGCAACCCATACGTCCATTTTTACTGTTTTTTTATATCTCTGTTGGTGAATTTGGTGTATGGAATGGTTTGTTTTTGTGTTGGTGGCTATTACTCTATGGTCGCTGAAAAACATTGTAGATAAGGTTTATCTTTCTAAAATGAATGTCAGGCCAAGTGTTCTAACTTTTCTTATGTTGATATTTAACTTTGGATATGTTTTGTTACTAACTCCGTTTTTCGAGCTAAACATAAACATAATGGAAATTTGGCCGGCTATTATTCTTGGAATTTTCGGCGGGCTTTCATTTATGCTTTATAGCAAAGCAATAAGTAAAGATGATCTTTCTCGGAGTTTTGCAATATCGCAAATATCTCCTATCTTTGTTATTTTACTTGAGGTGATTTTCTTATCAGAGATGTTAGGAATGAATGAATATTTGGGAATTGTGTTGTTAGTCTTAGGTGCAATAGCACTTTCTATAAAAGATTTAAAAACTTTTGAAGTATCTCCTGCAATTGGTCTTGCTATTCTCATGGCGATTTTTTATGCATGTTATTCTGCATTAGCTAGGTTTGGTGCAGGAACATTGAATGCGTGGACACTACTTTTCTGGTCAATGTTAACTGCAACTTTAATTTCTTCTATTGCTCTGATCAAAGAAAAAAATAGAAAAAATTTGAAAAACTTCTTCACAATGGGAAAAAAGAAAATTGGAATTTATTTATTCTCTGTTTCGTTTTCGGTTGTAGCTAGATTTTCTTATCTTAGTGCGATGGGTTTAGCGAGTGCTTCGTTAGTAGCTGGTTTAGCAGCTATCCAACCATTAATAGTTTTAATTTTTACTGTACTTGCTTCTTTGTTTATTCCTAATATTCTAAAAGAAAGTTTAGATAAGAAAAGTTTATTGTTTAAGTTTGTAGGTGTTGTTTTGATTATTGTTGGAACTATATTGGTGATTTGATGGAATGGATATTATTTGCATTGGGTGCTGCGATTATATTCGCAATTACAAATATAGTAGATAAAATTTATCTTTCTAAATTAAAACTAAAGCCGCACACATTGTCTTTTATCATGGCTTTAATGGCTGTTGTTCCATTAATTATTATACCTATTTTTGTTCCGATAGACTTCGTAACTCCTTGGATATATGTTGCTGTGTTTGTTGGGTTAATAAGACTTGGAGTATCTCTTTTTTATTCTAAAACAATAAATTCAGATGAAACTTCAAGAGCAGCACCACTTATAGAAACAAATCCTATTTTTGTAGTTATTTTTGCTTTCCTGTTTTTAGGTGAAAATCTTTCTATTCAAAACTATTTAGGTATTTTTGCTATTGTTGTTGGGGCTATCATACTTTCTATAAAATCCATAAGGAAATTTAATTTCCGATCATGTACTAAATATGCATTAGTGTGTGCAATACTATATGCAATTGAAATCATTTTTGTAAAATATTTGTCACAATATATGAATTTTTGGTCGGTATACTTTTGGATAATTTTTGGTCTTTTAATTTTTTCACCATTGTTGTTATTAAAGAGGGGAATATTTTCTAATTTTAAAAGTTTTCTTACGAATAAGAAAAGATTTGTTGGAACCTATATTGTAAATGATATGTTAGGTTCGTTGGGGGTTGTTTTATCGTTTGGTGCGATTGCTATGTCGTCTGCGTCTTTAGGATCAGCACTTCTTGGAACTCGTCCACTTTTTATTTTAATCCTTGCAACAGCTATAACACTGTTCTTCCCGAACATTCTGAAAGAAGACATTGGTAAGAAAAATCTTTTGATGAAGGCAGTTGGAATATTTTTAATCATTCTAGGAACTGTGTTTGTTGTTTAAGCATTCTCTTTTTTGTATTCCATATAGGAATAAATGAAAAGTCCTGTTACTCCTGCTAAAAGAATTGTTATTACTATTGTCATTGAATTTGGAATAAACATTGGGAATAGGAAGACAACTGCAAAGAGTTTGAAAATTAAAGAACCAAGTTTGTGAGTTTTATTCCAAACCTTTTCAGATGAAAGTGTCCAAGGATTTCTGATTCCGACAAACCAGTTTCTCTTTGATTTTTTCATTAAGTTTGCTATGAACAGGAATAACAAAGACATTACTGGTGGAACTGCTTGAGACATGTTAAAGTAAAATCCTAAGTTGAAAACTATTGTTAATGTGTAGATGTAAGTGAAGAAAATTGACATTACTAAGATAAAGGAATCATATTCGGATTGGAATTGTTTATAATTTTTCTTCAGTGGGTCTAAGCGTGGGAGGTAAAGCATTAGTAAGTAAATTGCAACTGCCATCACTGGAAGTAAAAATGTTCCCATGTCTCGGGACATGTAACTATCTACTTCGCCGTTTGAATTCCAATGTGAAGCTAACTGGTCAGGAAGCTGTGGATAGAAATAAATGGCTAGCGCGAAATTTAATAGAATAAAAATAATTGCTAGTGTTTTGGGATTTAACATAAGAATTGTTGTTTTTTGTAGTATAAAATGATTTATTCTGTTGATGTTTTGTTAGACTTTGCTTTCTCTTCTTTTCTATGTGCAAAGTATGATTTTATGCTTGTGTATGCTGCTTTACCTGATTTGAAGGTAACATATGCAAAAACAAGTGACATAACTGTTTGACCTGATCCGAAAACATAATCTAAAGAATCACTAACATCACTGAATGTTTCATATGCTTTATCTCCATAAAGGGCAGAAAGATATGTTGTTATTACAGCAGTTCCTGCTCTCGTTCCTATAGCTCTTGGACTGCGTTCATATGCTTGGTTTTCTGGACTTACTTCTCTCGCGTCTTTAGCAAATAATCTATGTGGTTTCATAAAAAACTAATGACAACTAAGCTTTAAATGGTTGAGAAAAATTGGTGTTTTTCTTAATATTTAACAAAGAGTTTTCTGGGAAATCGCATTACAGGCTTGTGGTAGGTTTGAACAATCAAAACTTCCATCGTGATTGTTTTTGTAAATTTCACACAAATTTCCAATATACCATTCTATTTGTGGTAGAGAAACATCAGCAGTAGAATCACATTTCCATTTTCCCCAGTATTCACAATTATCAATCATGACATTTTCTGCTGAGTCGCATGTATAGCCTCCTTGAGCTATCTCACATCCTTCCTTGTCTTTGTAAATAGGATAAGCCATGACAACTACGAAAATTACTAAAAATGCAATTGCTATTTTGTCATTTCGAGTTAGTTTAGGTATTTTTAGTTCCATATTAACACCATATGATTCCTCATTTAAATGTCTGTTTTTTTTCTATATTTTTCCAATAGTGGTTCTGTGTCTTTTATTAAGGATTGGAATATTTTTATTTTTTTCTGAAGATCTTTTCCTTTATTTCCTAAAATAGCTATTTGTTCTATTTTTTTTATGCAGTTTTCTGGTTTTGTCTTGAATTTATTGACTTCTCTATCATACCATTTTGCAGATGTGAAAAATCTTTTATTCAATGAATAAAGAACATACATATACGCTCTCAATGCTTTGGATATCTGACGTTCTATCTGTAAATAACTTTTTCTTTTTATCAAGTACGGCAAGGTATCTTCACTCATAACTATGTCCTTTACTATGTGATCGAATGGAACAATGTGCATATTTTCATGATTTGGAAATTTCATCTTCTTCCTTAATTTAGTCATTTCTTTTTTTGGATCATATAATGGTTTCACATCTAAAATAAATGAAGCTGGTAATACAGATGAATTTGTAGTTGGGTGTTTTAAGAACTTGTTTAACAATAATTTTATTCTTGATAAGCTTCTAAATTGTACACATGTTTCAATTCCATTGTAATCAAAAACAAATAACCAATCCCTTCCATGACCGTGTAATATTGTGTAGTAGTCTACCTTAGTTATATTTAATATGTTTTTTATTTTTTCCAATTCTGGAGGATTAGAACAATAACAATAGAGATCCAGATCGGAATATTTATCAGCAAAACCATTTACAGCAGATCCTCCCAAACCAATCACTTTAATCTGTTTTAACTTTTTCAGGTCTTTTGATAACTCTTTACCATATAGTATTAATCTCTTAGCCATTGTCATAAGAATAACTTGTTTTTAGTTGTTATAAATTTTCCAGACAAACAATACTTTCACGTATCTGACCGACTTTTTCTGTTCGTTTTCGAGTGCACCAACTGTTTCTAGCTACTAGTATGTCAGTTACTTTAAAGCCCAATGTGGAAGCTATTTTAGCCAATTCTTCGTCAACTAAAATTGCTCGATCTGGGAAACAACCTCCACCTATAACTATAGCTAATTTTGCGCCAGGTTTACAGACTCTGTGCAGTTCTTCTAACACGCGGTGCATTTCATCAAAATATCTTTCTATTGTATCTTCAGGTGCTTCAAACTTTCCTGTGAAACCGGAAATTTTTGATCTTGGTGGATCAAGGAAAAGCGAATATTCAAATTTATTGATTTTAGCATACTCAGTTTTGTTTAGATAAGGAGGAGATGTAATTACAAAATCTATTGAATTGTCTTCCAAATTCAAATCGCGTGCGTCACCTACCTTTGGAAAACATTCAGTAGGAGGTAAAGGATTTTTCTTAAGTTCTTTTAACATTTTTCTTATATTATATTTGAATAATTTCCCGACAGGTGGTTTTGGTTGTTTTTTAATTTTCACAACTGCGCCGTCTTTTTGTAAATAAGAACCTCTGAAAGAAGCATCTATCAAAGCTAACAGGAAAAAGTTTTGAATGCTTCGAGGGGAAATCTTCGAAACTCCTTTCCTGTAAAAAATAATATCTTGAAAAGCGCGAAGTGAAAGCGCGCGTTTGAAAAATTTATCTGTTGGTAAATGTTTTGGAATAGAAAATTTCCAGTCTAAAGCAGAAGAAACTTCCTGTTCTAATTCTTCTAAATTATAATTTGTTGTCTTAACTTGGGAAGCCAAAACTGTTAGTGGTGAAACATCAACACCAAACGAAGGAATTTTGTTTTGTTTGCATGTTAGTAAAGTTGTTCCGACTCCACAAAAAGGATCAAGCACTTTATGGTTAGAATTTATTTCCCATTTCTCTATAAAATGCTGTACTAAATCGCGTGAATATCCTTCTTTGTAATAATACCAATTATGAATTGGTGTTCTTTTATTTGGTATAAATGTTACTAGTTTGTTAAATTCTGGGGAAGGTGTTACTTTCATTTCATAAACCTCCCTAAACCGGCATTTTGTTTTTTTGTTACGTCAACCAATGCTTTTTCAATTCTCTCGGAAGAAAATTCGTATTTGTCTACTAACATCTTTAGTATTTTTTCTTTTTGAACATTCCCAAATTCGATATTAAAATCTTTTACAGGTGGAGTTTTGAAAAAATTAAAAACAGTTTCTGGTGGTGGTCCAACCCATTCTACTTTCTTTAAAACTGCTTCAAGAGTTTTCTCTTGATGCACTAACTTCAGAGCCTTTTTTGGACCGTAGCCATGAATACCTGGATTGAAATCAGTACCAATAACCATTCCAACAATAATCAATTGGTCTTGTGTTAAATTGGAAGCTTCTAAAAGTTCTTTCAATGTTATTATCTCTGGTTTAATATCCATGTAGATATTTTTTCGGGGAACTTTGCGCTTGCCTGTCATGTTTAAATACCGAACCAATCTTTTAGTTCCAAATAAAAGTGCATCTGCATCTTGAGATGCTGTTGCAAAAACTTTATCGGTTTTGCATAAATGAGAACATTGAGCTTCGCCTTCTGAAGGTGCTTGGATAACTGGAACACCCAACAAAGTTAATAATTCTTTTGACTGTTCCTTCATTTCATAAGTTAATCTAGATGTTCCTTGTGCAGCCTTTCTTGCAGATTCTAAATCACCTTCTTCCAAAGCTTCTCTCCACTTTGCACGAGCTTCTTGTTTTTTTTCAGCACGTGCAGCTAACACATATTTGAAAGCTGGAGGCTTTCCATCAAAAACATAAACTGGCTTGATTCCTAATTTCATTAACCTAGTAGTACGATAAAATAATCCTGATAAATGAGAAGTTACATCACCAGAGGAATTTTGTAAAGGTGTTCCATCTGCTTGACGAATAGTTGATACAAATTGATATAGCCAGTTGTAAGCATCGATAGCTAATTTTTTCCCAGCTAAGTATTCTAATTCAATTTGTCGTCTTTCTATCAAACCGGATATTTTTACTCCTATACAATCACCTTTTTAGAATTTGTTATGAGAAGTATAAATTACTTCTTTGTTTTATCGGATGCAGAATTCATAGCACTGATTATTTGATCTATTTGTGAATCTGACAAGCCGTGCATTTTTAATCCTTCTTCTATTGTTTCCATCTGAGCTCTAGGACAACCTACACAGCCAATACCTGCTTCCATTAAAATTGGAATAGCTTCTGGATGTTCACGAAGAACATTTCCTATTGTTGAACTTCTAATTATTTTCGACATTTGATCACCGCAAGAATAATTGTATGTTATAAGAGATAAATACTTCGATAAATGCCCCGGCTACAATAAAACCAACAGCTACCAAAAATAACCCAGCTGATATTTTTAGCAATTTGTTGCTTTGTTCTGAAAATGGTTTATATCGCATGACAGCGGTCGATATAAACGCCCCTGCAATCGCGGCGTAAAAATATGCTAAAACCTCCGGTATTAAGTGGAGGGTGAAATATGAGATACCCATAGCAACTCCAGAGAAAAATGCAAATTCTGTTCCTGCTGTACGGAATCTGTATATTATACTTCCAATAGCTACTCCGATAATAGAAGAATTCCATGAAAGTATGAACAAAGAACCTGCTCCAAACACAAAACTCATTATACAACAAAGGGTAACCAGTCTAATGTTGTTATACATTATTTGTGATAATAGATCGGAGGATGTTGCCGCACCTGTTACTAAATTGGTTGCCCTTCCGAGCTGTTCCAAATTCCAAATCTGTTCTGAGAAAATGTTTGCTAACATTTCCTTTGGTAGGACAGAAAACCAAACAGTAACCCCCATCGACATTCCTAGGAAAAGGTAAATATAATTTTCTGCTAACTTGAAGTTCATTCTGAATATGTCCCAGCTACTTTTTGAATGGAGCTCTTCCAAACTTAATTCTTTGAAATATTGTGTAAAAATGTAGATACTTGGAAGTGTCATGAAAGTAACAACCACCATGCTAGGTGCTCGTGGGAATATAGCACTAGCTAATAAAATAGCTATTGTCGAATAAAGAAAACCTGAAACGAATAGATGTTTTGGATTTTCTTTAAAGGATAGAATATACTCTAATACCATAACTAATCTTTGCTCGAGGCTTATAAAAACTTTCGATTTTTATATTTCTTGTAATGCCTTTATTAACTCGTTTCTAACTTCGTCACTTGCCTCAAATCCTAAAGCATTTTTAAATCGCTTTTGACCTGTTGGTGCGACAAATCCTTTTGATATTGTTATTATTTCTGATTCGCCTTCTTCTGTTCTGGCTTTTTTTCTTGCGATTTCTAAGAATTTATTTTTTCCAAAAGATATTTCCTTTGCATTAACTGTTTCAAATTCTACCATATTAACGACCTCCAAAAATTTCTATATAACGCTAACAGAAACAATATCTAAACTGTTTACCCCGTCGATAGAATTTATAAAATCTTCTATCGCATCAGTTCCGCCCTTATCTTCTGTCAGGATAAGAATATCAAGACTTTTTAGTCCAAATGCAAATGGCTTTTGCTGTGCATCTTCTACGTGATATTTAGCTTTTATTTTTTCTAGAATTGAATCTAAACTGACTTCTGCACTCGCTGGCATGATTTTTAAAGAAATTCCTACTTTTCCCATTTAAGGTCCCTCGAAATTGCATTTTTCACATTTGTAAGGTATTGATAATGTTTTGCATTGTTTACATCTTACTATAGCGATTTCGCTACAATTAGGACAATTGAATTTGACAAAATTTTCTTGTCCGATAAGACTAATTCCGCAACTTGAACATATTAGTTTCATAATATCTAACCTTTAATTCTGATATTTAAAGTACCTTAACGTATTTAAACCTTTTTATGGATTCGAGCACCAAAAAGGTTTATCAAAAACCGTTGCTCCTGTAGTATAGCTTGGATAGAATATGAGGTTGCGGACCTTAAGACTCGAGTTCGAATCTCGACAGGAGCACCATTAAATACCCCAAATGTGTGATATTTTTATGGACAGTCTAATATTTGATTTCATTGCAGCTATATGGATATTGTTGCCTGCTTATGCAGCAAATATATTTCCGCCACTTGCTAATGGAAAAATACCTATAGACGGTGGACGAAGAGTCAATAAATGGAGAATTCTCGGGGATGGAAAAACATGGGAAGGATTTTTATTTGGAATGTTTGTTGGTGTTTTAGTTGGATTAGCTGAAGCATATTTATCTGGACCTATTAGCACTGCTTATAATATACCACTTCCACGAATAACCATTCTTACTGCATTTTTGATTCCATTAGGAGCGCTATTGGGTGACATGGCTGGGAGTTTTATTAAAAGAAGATTTAGAATGGACCGAGGTGGAGATGCTCCATTTTTAGATCAGTTGGATTTTTTAATGGGTGCGCTATTTCTTTCACATTGGTTCATTGAAATGAACTCAATGACCGTGATAATAATGTTTATCATCACACCGATTCTGCACAGAATTTCCAATATAATTGGATATTGGTTAAAATTAAAACGCGAACCTTGGTGACCTTTTTATTGGATATATTGGTTCAAAAAGATCAGGCAAAAATCAATGTGAAAATAACAAGCGGAAACTATGCGAATGTGCTTATGACCCAACCAACACTATAAAATCCAGCATAGGCGATTATCAAATGTTTTACTAGTTTTCCCACAAGAGTCAATAAGAAAAATTTCTTGATATCGTATCGTATTGACCCACAAAAAAGTCCTACTAAATCAAATGGAACTGGACTAATTGAAAGTACAAGTATTCCTTTATCCCAGCCATTTTCTTGGAAAATCTTTTTTATTTTGTCTATTTTCTTTTTGTATTTTTTCAATATTATTTTATTTCCACCCAAGCCAACAAAATAACTTGTTAGTTCGCCTATTGATGATCCCACACCAGCAATTACACCTACAAGAAATGGATCCAACACAGAACCTGCTGAAAATACCAAAATAAGATATGGTGCCGGTAGGATTATTGTTGCTGATCCTATCAGACTAGCTAGAAATATTCCAACATACCCGTATGTTTGTACTAAATTTGCTAGGAGCTCTACAACCATTGTTACACCTAAAGATTAAATAGGGTTTGTGTTAATAAATAAGATATGCTGAGCAAGTTTTTTAATCGAAAACAGATTATGAATTATTTAACAAAGCCACTTGTTAAGGCTTTGAGTCGTGTTGGTGTGAATCCTAACCATATAACAGCTACTTCAGTTGTATTTGCTGCTATCGGTGCATATTATATTTACAATGGTATTTTTGACATGGCTGTTGTTTTCATGCTTTTGTCCATTTTCATTGATGTGTTAGATGGTGGGGTTGCACGATATTCTAAAAGAGTTACAAAATTTGGTAATTACTTTGATGCAATGATCGACAAATATGTTGAAGTTATATTGTATGTTGGTTTTGCGTTGGGGGGATATTCTTTAGGTGCAATTCTTGCACTTAGTGGGAGTTTTTTATTAAGTTATGCTAAAGCTCGACTAGCTATAACCATTCCAATAGATAATCACGACTGGCCTGCAATTGGTGAAAGGGCTGATAGATTGATTATTCTAATTATCGGGATGGTTTTGTTTTTGATTCTTCCTGAATTCAGTGGATATTCTTTAATTAATATTACACTTTACACCATTGCTGGTATAACTTATATTGGTGGGATTCAGAGGATATTGTATGCTAGGGATATAATAGATGGAAAGAATTAAAGGTGTTATTATGAAACAAGCAATTGTTATACGAACTGATTTGAAAATGGGTAAGGGTAAAATAGCTTCACAAGTAGCTCATGCTTCTGTTGAAAGTGTTGGGAGAAGTGGTAAATTAAAAATCGCTGAGTGGAAATTTGGTGGGATGAAGAAAATTGTTTTAAAGGTTAGTTCAGAAGAGGAAATTTTTTCTTTGTATGAAAAAGCTAAAAAGGAAAAACTTGTTACAGCGATAATTCGCGATGCTGGGCGGACACAAATAAGTTCTGGTAGTGTTACGTCATTAGCTATTGGTCCGGATAAAGAAAATAAAATCGATAAAGTTACTAAAGGTTTGAAATTATTATAGGTGGGATTATGTTAGATTCTTGGATTAATGAAAAATTTGTTCAGCCACTTTGTCATTACTATACACTAGAAGCAACAATAGTATATGGATTAATAATGGCTGGAGCTGTTTTTTTAATTTATAAAATTTTAAAACACTACAATGTAAAAATAGATAAACACTTTTTAATTTCTATTATACCATTTATAATTTATGGTGGGTGGACACGCGCGCTTCGTGATCATAATTTGTATGAAGGATGGATATTCTGTTCTCCGCCAATTTACATTTTAATTTTCTTGGTAACAATTGTTTTGTTAACAGTGTCTTTGAAAATACAAAAATCATTTAAGATTGATTATTACAAAACAATGTTGTTTATTGGGTCATTGTTTTTGTTGTACAATTTATTGTTAACTAAAATTGTAAACTTTGAAGCTATTGGAATCATTATTGGATTAATGGCTATATGGATTATTGCTTTTGGTTTACTAAAAAAGTTTTTCCCTAAAATGATTTCCAATGTAAATATTGGTATAATACTTTCTCATCTTTTAGATGCAAGTAGTAGTTTTACATCAATATCATTTTTCGGTTACTGTGAACAACACATATTTACAGGAGTATTAATGGGTGCTTATTGTAATGTTTCTGCACTTCCAGAATTCTTACAACTTCCATTTATGCCTTGGACAATGTTTATAATTAAAATTGTTGTTGTTTGGGGAGTTTTACATATTATTGATACCAGTTCAGAAGATACTGAATTTAATAATTTCTTAAAAATAATTGTCTTAATACTTGGTCTTGCACTTGGTGTTAGAAATATGTTGACTGTTGGGATGTTGGTGATTTAAATGGTGAACAAAAAATCAAATAAAAAGTATAATAAAAAATTTTATACTAAAACCGAAGGAATAGGTGGACGAATAAAACAAAGGATAGAAGATTTCAAAGTTGAAGAAATTCCAAAAAAGACATTTCCTCTTCACGATTTAATGAAAAGGAAAGATGATAAAAAATATACTGTTTTCTGGATGGAAAAATTTAATTGGGATACACAAGGTGCATTAATGGCATTAGCTTATCAACTTAGAGTTTATGCAAATGTTTTTTCAATTGCTGGTACAAAAGACAAACGCGCAATTACTAAACAACAGGTTTCTACGGATTTGTCAGCAAGTAGATTAAAGAGTGTTCGTGTAAAAGATATTAAATTATATAACTTTTCTCAAGGAAGGAAGTTAGAACTGGGTGATTTGGATGGAAACAGTTTTGAAATTGTTGTTAGGAATATTGAACTACAAAAAGATGAAACTGAAAAAAGACTTTCTGAAATACAAAAAGAATTAGAAAAAGGAATACCTAATTACTTTGGTCCACAGAGATTTGGAATAACTCGACCGATAACAGATGTTGTTGGAAAAGAAATTATAAAAGGCGACTTAGAAAACGCTATGCGAATTTATCTTTGTAAAGTCTTTCCTGATGAAGCTGAAGAAAGTAAAGAAGCTAGAAAGTTTTTGGATAAGCACTGGAATAAATATGGATACAATAAAGCACTTGAAATATATCCTACCAGATTAAAGTATGAACGTTTGATAATTTCACATTTAGCTGAAAACCCTAAAGATTTTGAAGGAGCGTTTGGGAGAATTCCTAGAAGACTTAGAAAAATATTTCCTAATGCTGTTCAATCAAGAATATTTAATAGGGTTTTGAAAAAGGTCGGTCCTGTTGAAGGAGAAATTCCTATAATTGGTTTTGATACTGTATTCGGTAGAAACAATTTAAGCGGTCTTATTAAAAAAATTCTCAAAGATGAAGAAATCAAAGCTTCTGATTTTAATATTAAAATTTTACGCGATATGAAATGTTCTGGTGGGTTTAGAAAGGCAAAACTTATTCCTAAAAATTTTAAATGGAAAATTGAAGAAGACGATTACAATGAAGGGAAACTAAAGATTATTTTCAATTTTATACTTCCTTCTGGAAGCTATGCAACTATTGTACTAAAAGAAATTATGAAAAATTAACATCCAACCTGTTCTGATATCTGTTCTGCTGTTTGCAAACCATCCAATACGGTTTTTTCGTTTATTAAAACTGCTGGCACTGATGTTATATTAAATTGTAATTTTATAATATCTATACTGTCAATTTCCATGTCTATTGGTATTGGGAAAACAACTAGTGTTCCATTACATCTATGTATAGCATCTACCAATACAGAACTTTGGATATCTTGTTGTTCTTCTTCTATTCCTTCTGCATAATGAGAATAAAAATATAATGCTGTTGTGTAATTTGCGTCACACTTTTTCTTTAGTGTTACAGAATTCATCCATAGTTGCATCTGTAGTAAAGCGTAAATCTTTTTCTGTTCTAAAACTTCATCTGAGAATCTATTTATTTCTTCATAACGTTCTAACTGTTCTCCTCTAGAAAATATTTTTTCTGATAAATGTTTATTTGTTTCTAATGCAGGAGCACAAAAATCTTTTTCGCCATTTACAGTTTGATAATAAAGTGATTGAAGACGAGCGTCATTCCAATCAATTGTTAGATCTGTTATATCATTTTTTATTTCAATGTATCTTTGTCCGTCTAACCACATTCCTACTAAGATACCTGCTGAAAATATAACTATTGTAATAACTGCTGCTTTTAGTAAAACGTATTTTTTCATAATTAATCATCTTCTACCATTTTATTTTCTTTCTCATTAATCTAATGGTTCCCTGTAACAATATTACTGGGAACACTGTAATATATAGAGTCAGGTAAATCATTAAATCAAATAGCTCACCCAGACTTTTTAAATGCCTATCTGTTTTTTTGTAACTAAGGGCTATCCAAAATAATGACACAAATAATATTATTGTACCGAATATCATAAATGTATTTGGTAATAATATAGGATCTAAAATATTTTTTGGTATTGATGATGTATTACTGACAAAAGCTATTGTCATATAGTATAGTGCTTCATAAATTTTCTGACTCATTATATATGCGAATATTGCAAACCCTACCACGGAGAAAAAATATGTTAATGTGAAAAATATTGCGACAAATTTTATAAAGCTTCCGTCTTGTAACATTATCGGTAAATACTTTAATGTTGTTTGTATTCCTCCGATGCTCCACCTAATTCGTTGTTCCCACCATGCTTTGAAACCACGTGGTGTTCCGGTGTGCACAACAGAATCTAAAGACATTTTTATTTTATAGCCGTTGTGAAGTATTCTCCACGCGATTTCAATGTCTTCTGTTATATTATTATTATCAAACCCGCCGATTTTTTTTAAGACATCTGTTCTATAGATGCTTAAAGCTCCAGGAGTTACGTATATGCTGTCTATCACCTCGAGCAATTTCCTCGCCCACACAATTAAAACATATTCTATGTTTTGTAAACGTTCTAGTATTTTTTTAGGATTTTTTACAAAAACCGAACAGGTTACTGAAGCAACTTTAGGATCTGAGAAAAACTGAACAGCCTTTTCAAGGGAAGATGGTTCAGGGTATGAATCAGCATCTACACACGCTACTAATTCGCTTGTTACATGTGGCAGTGCGAAATTAAGTGGGTATGATTTTTGACCTTGGTTTTTTTTATATAGGACTTTTACACCAGTGGCTTTTGCTAATTTTCCTGTGGCATCTATTGAGCCGTCATCAATGACTATTATTTGTTTTAAGTTCGGGTATTTGAGTTTTTTTATGGCATTGATTGTGTCAACTATTGTGGATTGTTCATTGAAAGCTGGTATTAAAATTGAAACCGATGGAAAAATTTCCTTTCCTATTATTTTAGGGAGTTTTTTATCTTCAAAATATAAAACCATAAACACCAAAGCTAAGTAAAGTGTGACAAATGCAAAAACTAAAAATGTAATATCTACAAAATTAAGAATCATTTTAATCAGCTCTTATCTTCCATTAGAAGTAGAAGTATTTTATCTATTGATAGATCGAGGTCTGTGTATTTTCGATTTATTTCTGCGAAAGATCGTGCATTCACAAAAACTTTGTTATCAACAACTCTAACAGATGTTTCGTCTGATTGTGACGGACCTGCTAAAAATATGTAAACTGTGTCATTTAATGGGATCATTTGATCAGGGGATTCAACTGGTGTGACAGTTATATTATAATTTAAGCCCAGTGTGTTTTTTATTATTGTTAATTTGTATGTCAGTTCGTAGGCACCTACTGCGTAAAAGCCGTTTTCAGTAAAATTGTCTACAAATGTCAAATTGATTGTTTTGACAGATGGATTTAGGAATAACGGCTCTATTACAGATTCTGATGGATGTACTGGAACTAATCGAGCTTTGTTAAGATCTGCTCGAAAAGAAGTTAATCTTCCGTTATAATTCAGTGTGTGGACTTCTTCAGGTGCTGTGCACCCTGAGATTATGACTATTGCTAACACTGCAAGCAATGTTATTGAAATCAATTTTTTATTCATGATATTATCCATAAAAATCATTCCGGTTCTTTGTTGATATTGGTATTAACATATTTATGTTTATATAGCTGGGTTTTTTGTTAGTTGAACCCTTTGCCATTTTTATTTAACAGCTTTTTATTGGGTTGAATGCAAAAAACATGTACCAAAAATTGCTTAAAACGGCAGCGATGTTCAACTGCTGTTGAACAGCTTGTTCAGCAAAGCTGAACACGAAAAAACGATGAAATCCGTGGGGAAAATATACAGCTGGCGCTAAGTTGTGAAAAAAAAAAGAAAAGAGGGGTAAACCCCTCAAATAGGGTTTACTCGATTGTTAGTGCGTCAACAGATGTTCCACTGATTGTGACTTCCATTCCTGTTTGATCCTCTAATGCTCCAGTTTGGATTGCTCTTGCTGCTAGGTTTGTTTCTGCTTTTTCCCAACCTGCTACAAGAACTGCAACTTTTCCTTCACCTAAAGCACCCTCAAAGACTTGGACTACTCCTTTGCCTTCTGGGATCTTTGAATCTTCGCCACATGTGTAGCCATCTAATTCAAGCAAATCAGCTGCGATTTTGTTTACACATGGTCCACCGATAACGAACATGTCGAAATTTGCTTTGTCTGCTGCTGTTACCTCTGTGTCTACCATTGCTACGTCTGCTGTGATTTCTACTTGTTCTCTGTATGTGTCTCCAGAAGATGTTGAGTCAATAACTCCTTCTTCTGTTAATACAAAGATTTCACCAACTGCTTGGCTTGATGGGTACGCAATTGTTAGTTTTCGTCCACCAGTTGTTGTGTCCTTTGTTAACAAGCTACCGTATATGTTTAGAGCTTTTGAAACATAGCTGTTGTCTGTTTGACCAAATGCAGTGTACTGTGTGTCCTGTGTTCCTGTTAGTGTTGGACTTGCTGCTACCACATCTACTTTCTTTGGTGTTGAAGCGTCTGTTGTTATTGCTACTACAATTCCTTGGTATGCGTCAGTTGATCCAGATGAATCCTTTCCTTCTCGGATAAATACACCTGGGCTGCTTGTGTATGCAGACATTACTTGTAGAGTTGTATTGTCAGCTCCTCCTTCGTGGTTAGTTATACTGAAATTCCAGTTTGCTTGTCCAATGTTACATGTGTTGTCTGTTGATGTTGTAAATTCACATACTGTTGAATCACCTACAGTTACATTGATTATACCATTTCCGTGTCCTGCTGCTACTGTTGTGTTGTTATAGTAAACAGTTGCTGTTTGTGTTGGTGAGTCTGTTCCTGTACCTGAAGGTAAGATTACCAGTGTGGAGTTTACTATATCTGCTGCTGCTGATGTTGCATTTGGTCTGTTCAAACCTGTTATGTTAACTGGTTTCATCAAAGCAATGTTTGCTCCGTTTGCTGTTCTTATTGTTGGATAAACTGCTGTTGTTCCAGCTGTGTTCCATTGTATTGCTAGTTGTTCTGATCCGTCTGTGTTGCTTACAACAGTTACTGTGTAACTCTTACTTCCGATGTTGCTTGTTGCTGTTTGTGCTACGTCACCATTTGATCCAAATGAAATGTCGTAGTAGTCGCTTGAGTCATATACACTTGACAATCTTGTTGTGTTTGAAGATGTTGATGCTAGTGTTGCTGATGTGAACTGTAGTAGGAATGACTCTCCAGCGTTGTTCAAAATGACATAGTCATTTATTCCAAATGTTGCGTTTTCAACAACTGTATAATTGTATATGTTGCTGTCTGCTAACATTGCTGTTGTCTGTCCTGCTGCACCTGCGTAATTGTTTGTTGCTACATCAAGATTTGCTGCTGCTCCGGATCTGTCTGTGTATGTCAAAGAAGCGATGTCGTCTGTTGCTACTGCTACTTCGATTGTTTCTCTTGTATCTGAAGTTAAAGCTGGGTTCATTCCGCTGAACTTTACTTTAAAGCTTCCGAATACAGGATCTACAAATTCTTCTCCAGCTAATACATAGTCAGATGATTGTGCTGCGTCGAACACTGCAATTTCTATTTTAGATATTTTGTCGCTTTCGGATGTGATTATTACAAGTGTACCATCCATTTCTGTGTTATCTGTTCCTGTTTTAACTTTTGTGTTGTTGTCTAGTGTTACTTTGTCAGCTCCTAATCTTACGACAATTCCACCGTTGTTTGTACCATAGTATGATACAGATTTTAGGTAAACTGTTGTTCCTGCTACTGAAATGTAGGAACCTGCTGATTGGTTTGTGTAAGATATTCCGTTGATTTCCAAGTCAGCTGTACTTGTGGATGTTACTCCCTTTAGTACTACTTCAATTTCTTTGTCGCCGATTGTTGCTGTTTCTGTTATTGCATCTCCGACCCATGACATTGGGATTTCTTCTCCTTTTCCGTAAAGAACTAATTTTGTTGCTGTTGTTTCTGTTCCTGTTCCGATTGTGTATGTTTTACCGAATAGAGTTATTGTTTTACTGTCAACGTCTGCTGCAGATACGTTTAGAGCTTTTGAGAAAACTACATCCATTTTATAGAAATAGTTTGATGCTGCTACTCCTGAAGTTGCACCTGCAAAGTCTAAGTGAAGGTCTGAACTGCTCAAACTTGATGCAGATCTACCAAAGTCGATTTTTCCACTGTCACCAATGTTTATTAACAAATCGTACTTATATTCACTTCCTGTTGTTCCTACAACTACACCTGGTGTTAAAAGAACTGGCATTTCTGTTTTTGTCAAAGATGTTCTTGCTGTGTTTATTGCTGTGTCATAGTACAACTTTGTTGTTGGTGATGCTAATTCTACTCCACCTGTTACTGTTGAGCTTATTGTAGAATCCATTGTTTTTTCTGCTCCAGTTAAAGATGCTGCCCATGAAGCTAAGTCAGCTCCTGCTGCTACATCCTCTGCTGCTGCTCCTGCTCCGAAAACGACTTTGTATGTTGGTACTCCGTCTTCTAATGCTGGAACACTGGAGATTTCAGCTACTGTTGTTGCAGCTAGTGCTGGTGTCGCTAAGGCCATTCCTGCCATTAAAGCGGAACCTGCTACTGCTACTAATTTTTTAAATTGCATATTATTCCCTCCAATATTTTTTTTGTTTTTTATAACTGAGCGATTTGCTCAGTGCGCGTGTGTGTATGCGCAAATTATTTTGGCGCCAAATTTTGCACGGTATTCCTAAATTTCCAACCACACACCAAAAGGATAACTCTCTCGTTCAGTTAACAACTAACTGTGATGCGCAACGCATCGAGATAGATCTAACTGACGCCTTTTTAGGTACTATATAATGTACATAGGGGGGATATATAAGTTACTGGAAATGGTTTCTTGCACTAGTGTTTATTGTTTCCCACTAAGACTAGAAAGAAAAATAAGCTACTTTGTAGAGTTTAATTGTTTCCGGAGTCCTTTTGAGCGTCTTTTCCTATATTTCGGTTTATATAGACCTTGTTACCTCTACCAATTCGCTCAAGTGTAATAATTCCACGTTCTTGCAAAGATTTCAAAACTTTGGAAACTTTTGCCTTTGAATAGCCAGATTCACGCACTAAGAGTTTCTGATTGACACCATCACCGTGATTTAGTACTCCTTTCATCACTGCCTTTTCATCTGATTTCAATATAGGCATTATTAATGGTGCTTGTCTTCTTTTGTTTAGTAAATATAGGACAACAGCTATTAGAAAAATGACAATTATTATCAATTCTATTGGAAGTGCTAATGGTAATGGCTCATATGGAACCTTCAATGCGATGTATTCTTCTGCTGAAGCATTTTCTTTTCTCCAAATAATTTCTAGTTTTCTACCATCACTAGAAGTTGTGCCATATGCTGGAAGATATGTCTGATCTTCTTGGATAACCATGCCTTCTGGTAGCACTATCTTTGCTACTAGATTTTCAGAGTTGTATGGAACTGTGAATTCCTGCTCTATTAATCGAATAGAGCCGTCCTGGGAGATGATTCCTTTGTTTTTGAACGCTATTTCAAAAGAACGAGTATCAACTGTAGAGCCTGATACATCACACACTAAATTAGCTCCATAGAGGGTTTCTTCCACGTCGCAAGAAAAATTAGGGAAATTGGCCTCTGTTTCTAATGAATCTGTGTTTGAATCGAAAACTGATATATGGAAGGGCTCGTCTGATGGTGTTTCTAAGGTGACGGAGATCTTTGTCATTGAAGAACCGTCGCCTTGGACAATTGTTGTTGGTACGTAATAGTTGATTTGATGGGCTAAGCAAACTGAACTTAATATTATAAGACAAATCAATATAGCTATTTTCACTGTTTTGCACCTGCGACTACAATTCCACCCAATCCTGCTGCTGCATATCTATGCATTACACTAGCAACCAAGTCAACTACTGCCTGGGCTTTGCTCACATTCAATTTTATTTCTTTTGGTTCTAAGATTTCTAATGAGGATGGTCCGAAATTAAGCACAACACTAATCAATTCTTCCATATCTTTTACAATAAATTCTGATTCGCAGACATATGAGAACCCAACTTCTAGGCCTCTTAAAGGTTTCTCAACGCGTTTTACGTCTGAGAATTGTTTTTTATAGAGTTTTACGCCTTTTAGATTATCTAGTTTTTCTAAATGCTCTGTTAGAGATTTTTTAGTCATTTCTTCTTTACCAGAAAGAACTTCGAATGCTGCCCAAACTCTAATTTGACCTTCTTTTACCAAATTGTCTGCTTCATACTTATCAATCATGTCATGATATAGATTATGAGATTATTTAAAGAGTATGGTTTTCATTAGCTCACCTTGACCATTCCTCTTGAAATTGGTTATAGAAATATGGTGCGCTCAGTGGGGATCGAACCCACGTCTTAAGCTTGGGAAGCTCAAATCCTACCACTAGACTATGAACGCGAGAATAAAATTATAAGTGGTGGGTCGGAAGAGAATTGAACTCTTGATCTCTACCAGTTTGGCACCCTTATCGAAAAGGTGTTGTCAAGGTAGCGTCATACCACTAGACCACCGACCCGCGTGCCCTTTTTGTCTACCAAGTTTATGAAAAAACAGCAAGCGAAAAACTACTAGCCAAAGATTGCGCCCATGCCTTGGGCAGCATTGTCGCCTTCATCGCTAATCTTCTGTTTAGCTATTTCTAGATTTTTTGAATCAGCTATAAAGTCCTTTATCAATTCTTTGCACTTAGTAACGCCTTCGTCACTTCCAGTTATGTAAAAGAAGCTACCTGCATCTTCTATTTCTAGAGAAGCAGCATCGCGTATTGTGATGCTTTGTCGAGATGCTAAATCAAAATCTTCTTTTAGAGCGACCTCTGCTCTTGATACGTTTGTTTTTTCAACGAAACAAATAAATTCCATCATATTCACCTAGTTAGAATTGTTAACTAGAGATTTAAAAACATATAGTTAGGTGTTATTCCAAATCCGCATATAATATAGGGCGGATTTTGAAAAATTTTAATGAGATTAAAATCCTCACATGTTCTTTCTTACTCGGTCGTCTTCTTTTCTTTTCCGTTCTTTTTCAAGCCGCTCTAGATCTTTGAAAAGTTTCATTCCCTTTTCGTTGGTGTAAACAATTTCTCCAGTTGGCATGCCTACCTGGAACTGAACTATCATTCCACCCCAGTGTTCTCGAGTTGCGTTTATAGGTAATCTGTGTTTCGAATAATAATCATCAAGTTCGATACCGTCTTCATTGTATTCAACTATGTAACCAACTTTCTCAAATGTTGTTGGTGTCTGTGGTTTATATGATATATGCCAAACTTTACACATTTCTTTAATATCTTTTTTACCAACGTCTTTTGTTATGTAAGGAGCTAAAGCAGTTTTTAATTCCTGCATATCTTGTGCACTACTTAAATCGACTAGTTCTTGTGCATAGTTTCTTTTTTTAGGCACTTGCTTCGGCCTCCTGCTTATTTCTTGTTTCTGCAGATGCTGTAAAAATTCTATCGAATGTATCTACTGCTGCATATTTGAAAAATGGTATTTCTTCTAAACCATGGGAAACAGTTCCTTTTATGAAAGAGACTTCGTAGTTACCATCATCTTTCTGTTGTAATTTCATTCGTATTCTAGTTGATTCTTCGAAATGGTGTGTTAATGTTTCAATTGCATAAGATGCTCTAGCCATTTCTAATAACATTTGATCTTCATCAAATTTTTCGTGAACATCACTTGTCATTCCAAGTTTTTCACCTTCTCTAACACTAAAGAATACGTCAACTGGAACACCACTAACAGAATCATATCCACCATGCATGAATTTCAATAGTTGTTCTTCTGTAAGTGTTGCGACAGAGTGTTCACTATGTCCATATATTGATGCATCAATTTTTTTAGACTCTTCATAAACAGCAATTCTTGTTCGTAATCTTTGTTCTTCTTCACCATCTTCTTGAAAACTATCATAAGGAAAATTTTCATCAACACTGTTAAAGATGTCTGTTCTATACACGGCAGTGCTTTCTTTATCTTTCATTTCTTTTAAAGAATATTTTAAAGCTGCTCTTGCAGTTTTACATTTATCTCGATTATCTTTATCTTCTAATCTTCTTTCATCAAGTTTATGTCCTTTGTAAACATTACATGTAATGTTCTCGCCATCTCCTCTTAGATCTGTGTAACATTTTTCATCTGCCTCTGGACATGATCCATGACCACCTGGAATATTATCTATAAATTCACATGCTTTTCCTTTTTTATCATTCATAATTATTCAGTCTCCTGTAGTTCTGGATGATTTTCTAAATATTCTTTAGTATAAGTTATGTTTCCTCTGTCATCTACAGATTCAACATTATCAGAAATCATTCCAAATCCTTTTCTGTTCAGAACATCAAGCTCTTTGAAATAGTCCAGTAATCTTTCTGTTGGCACATGACTATTTCCACCACAAACATCAGCTTCAATGCTATTTACCTTAATAGCATCTTCATAGCAGAAATGCCCGTCTTGAAGAATTTCTATATCCATTGTTACTGTGAAATAATCTATACCATTTCTCATGTTTCTTTGAATTCTATATCTAGGTACTGATGCATCACATGTCATATCTTTATCTGGCACATCTAATGTGTCCTTTACTTTGTCAACTGTAAAACCATATGTTATGTCAGTTTCAGATAACTTGTCGAGAAATGCTATAATTTCCCGTCTATCTTTTCTTTGTTCTTTTTTACGAGTTTCTTCATAATTGTCTGTTTTACTGACTCTGACTGTTATTTCTTTAGAATCTGCATAAGATGGTTTTTCATTGTCTTCTACAAGACCCCCATCAAACCATTCCATTAATGTTTTATAATTTGTACAAATTGGAGTACCGCTTTGTTTTAATGTAGTACGTTCTTTTCCTGAATAATCTTTAGAA
>Ga0233437_1003118_pt1 | contig 22657 bp, 23 predicted proteins | sample SI_122_August201_FD_182714 | JGI IMG/M metagenome (GOLD analysis project Ga0233437, IMG submission 182714) | Seawater microbial communities from Saanich Inlet, British Columbia, Canada - SI_122_August2016_200_MG | ecosystem: Environmental > Aquatic > Marine > Inlet | place: Canada: British...
GAAAATTGAGCAATCCGCACAGGACAACAAAGCGGGAACCTCCCAGTTACTCAGCCTTCTGGAAGGCGAAGCCCAAAACATCTCCAAAATCCTGCAATTGGAAATTCAAACCGGTTAACCAGCTGAGGACAACACTCATTGTAACTATGCACCACAGATAACTTTTCGCCACTTACTGTAGCTATTGTTCCTGAGCCGCGCCGCTGGTAGTGCTTGAGTAACGCCAGCTGCCTCAGACACAGCAGACACAAAGGGATCGATCAAAAACAACTTCACATAATCTATTTGCAAAAGTCCTAAAAACACTCAGCAATGTCCGGTTAGGTTTTTGCAAGACAAAAGCTGAATGATAAAACCCGTCTCTGCGCATAAGCTCGATCCAAGTTTCATCATTCAGCTTTCTGCAAAAACCTAATCGGACATTGCTGAAAAACACTGGACATTTTGCAAACAGAATGTGGCAGCAACGTGTTTCCTTTTCATTAATGGGAAAAACTTGACTAATTTTTGAGCCAACCCTGAACCCCTTATAATTCTGCATTGTCGGCGGAGCAAGATGGGAAAGGCAGAGGCAGATAAATCAGAGATTATGCTTTATCATTCCCGATCAAATTGATAGATTTAACCTATCTATTCAAATCAACCGCAGCTGATTCGTCCTCTCAAATACAGAACAGAGTTCCATGCAGATCATAAAAATATTACCTGAAGCGTTAATCAATAAAATTGCCGCCGGAGAAGTTGTCGAACGTCCGGCCTCTGCAGTTAAGGAACTCGTTGAAAACGCTCTGGATGCTAGCAGTGACCAGATTTTGATCACCATCAAAAATGGCGGCAAAGACCTTATTTCAGTGCTGGATAATGGCAACGGTATGTCCAGCGAAGATGCCCAACTGGCCATCGAACGCCATGCAACCAGCAAAATAGCGACAACAGAAGACCTGGATCGCATCAAGACCATGGGGTTTCGAGGCGAGGCCCTGGCGGCCATCGCCGCTGTTTCCAGGTTTGAGATGACCACTTGTCAAAGTGAGGCAGAGGGCGGTTTTCAGGTGCGTGTGGAAGGCGGAAATCGGGTTCATTCTGCCAGGGTTGGCTTTCCAAAAGGGACTCGAATGGTCGTTGAAAATCTATTTTTCAACACACCGGGCCGTCAGAAATTCATGAAGTCGACAAATACTGAATACAACCACATTCACGATCTGATTATTCGGTTGGCGCTGGGCCATCCGCATATTCAATTCAAACTGATTCACAATAACAATGTGGTTCTCAATCTACCGAAAGGACAAACATTTGTGGATCGGATAAAACGCTGTTTTGGTTCGGAGATCGCAGCCAATTTGATCCCCTGTCAGCACGAAGAATCTTATCTTTCATATGAGGGATTGATCTCTCACCCATCCGGCAACCGTTCTTCAAAACGATGGCAGCATATCTTCATCAATGATCGTCACGTTAAGTGCAGAACCATCAACCACGGGATCTATGAGGGGTACAAGACGCTATTAATGAAGAACATGCATCCGATGTTTTTTATCAAGGTCAGTCTGCTGCCATCGGAAATCGACGTCAATGTTCATCCTGCCAAGACAGAGATCCGTTTGAAAAACCAGAATCTGATTCACACCATATTTGCTGAAAAGATTGCGCATCAGCTAAAAGGTGGGGCCCGCAAGCAGTTTTTCAGCCCTGGCGGGAGCGAATTGCAGAGCGACCCCAAGCCGACCCCAACTGAAAACGGAGTCATTGTTCGTCCAAATAATAACAGTCATCCTGAGGCGGAGACCCAACTTTTCACTGAAACAAATGAACAGATTGGGTTTTTCAAAGCAGATACGAAACAAGAGCCAACCCGATTCCGATCAAACAGGTTCTCTGAAAAAAACAATCTTTCCCCTGGGAAAAAAACAGAAGCGGATTTAGCCGAACCGTTCAGTTTTTCTGAATCTGAAGGCGCTCTTTCAAATCCTGCCGTTTCCGAATCTTTTGATAGTCCGCAAGCACCTCAGGTGATCGGACAACTGCTGAACAAGTACATTCTGGCCCAGGGTGAAGACGGCCTTATTCTTGTGGATCAGCATGCTGCTCACGAGCGAATCCGCTTTGAAGAGATCAGGGATCATTTTTATAACAGAACCCTCGATTCACATCCTTTGCTGATTCCCATGATGATGGAACTCCCCCCCCAGGATGGGCTTCTGCTGGAACAAAACCAGGAGTCCTGGAAAAAACTGGGTTTTGTGATAGACCACTTCGGTGGGAATGATTACTCTATCAAAGAGATACCCATAATTCTCAAGGACAGTGACGTTCCCGGAGTGATCCGTGATGTGCTGGATGAAATGGCACAATTTGGCAAATCCGGCAAATTGGAGGGATTTTTCAATGAGGTTTTCGAACGCATGGCCTGTCATTCTGCGATTCGTGCTGCTCAGCATCTCAGTTTTCAAGAGATGCAGGCTCTGCTGGACCAGCTGTCGACACTTGATCTCCAGCTTTATTGCCCTCATGGACGACCCGTCCTGATTGAAATCAGCCTGAGTGAACTGGACAAACGGTTTAAGCGCTAACCGCGCTGAAAGAAAGCTCCTATAAAATAGAAACAATAATATACACCAATATGCCCGGCAGGGCACAAAGCAAGATGAGATTGAGGTAACTCTCATTAAACCCAAATATCCGGTTTCACTATGAAAATCTTTGCCCTGGTTGGAAAACCAAATGTCGGGAAATCGACATTTTTCAACCGTCTGGCCAAAAAACGACTGGCGATCGTCAACGAAACGCCGGGGGTAACCCGGGATCGGAATATGTCGCCGATCGATTACAAAGGGTATCAATTCCTGCTCATTGACACCGGTGGATTTGAACCCGACTCTAAGGAGATCATTCCGCAGAAGATGAAAGAGCAATCTCAGCTCGCCGTTGAGGAAGCAGACGGGATTATCTTTCTGCTGGACAAATATTCCGGCTGGACCCATCAGGATCGTGAGATTTATGACTTTCTGAGAAGGTCGGCCAAACCCGTCTACTTCGCTGTCAACAAAATCGATCATACCAGTCACGAGCATGAGGTCGCCGAGTTCTACGAATCTGGAGCCGAGGAAATATTCCCGGTTTCATCGGAACATGGCGTCGGCATTTCCACGCTGTTGGAATCGATGGCCAGAGACTTTCCTGAAATTGCAGGCAAAGACAAGAGCGACCGTCAAGATGAAGGTATTCTCTCCATCTCTCTGGTCGGTAGACCGAATGCGGGGAAATCATCTTTGGTGAATCACTTTATCGGTACAACCAAGCAAATCGTTGACGAAACGCCTGGAACCACGCGCGATCCAGTCGATAACTACTGTAAATTTAAACAACAGGAGCTGCGGCTGATCGATACAGCCGGAATAAAGAGGAAAAGCCGAGTCAGTATGCTGATCGACAAGTACAGCATGATTGCCGCTATCAGGAGCATCGAACGATCCGATGTGGTTCTGCTTATTATCGACGCTACCGAAGGCGTAGTTGAACAGGATGCCCGTATCGCCGGATATATTGTCGAACGTGGGAAATCACTGATTCTTGTAGTCAATAAATGGGATCTGATTGAAAAAGATGGTAAAACCATGGAAAAAATGCGCCAGGATGTAAGAGATAAACTCAGATTTCTCGATTTTGCCCCCATCCTGTTTGTCAGTGCAAAATCCGGAAAACGGGTCTCCACGATACTTGATAAAGCACTTGTTGTTTATAAGGAGTTTTCGAAGCGGATACAGACATCGGATTTGAACCAGATCCTGCAATCCATTACCGCCCGACATACACCACCGGCGACCGGCAGAAAAAATACCAAGCTCTACTACACAGCTCAGGTTTCCACTCGCCCACCCACATTTATGATCACTTCAAACTATCCCAAGTCGATCAATTTGTCCTATAAAAGATATGTCATCGGACAGTTCAGACATTTTTTCGGTTTTGAAGGTGCCCCTATCCGCATTCTCTGGCGAGATAGGTCAAAAAAGAACTCCAATGAGGAAAACAGCCCATGAATACGACATTTGGAATTGAACTCCTCTCCCGCGGCGGACCTCTGATGATCGCTCTTCTGATCTGCTCCGTGCTCTCTTTGGCGATCATCATAGAGCGATTGTTTGCCTTGAGACAATCTCGCTTGATGCGAGTCGACATCTTGATGGAGGTTGAAATCGCCATCAAGAAAAAGGATCTCGCGGCTGCTCTGGAGTGGGTCGATAAAGCAAAGTCACCCATGACAAAAATTGCGAAAGTCGCCCTGATTAACTCGGACAAACCCAAAGATGATCTAAAGGCATCGATTGAAGAGGCTGGTCGTATTGCGGTTCCCCAAATGGAAAAATTTATGACCATTCTGCAGACCATCGCTGTTATATCACCACTTTTGGGTCTTCTCGGAACCGTGACCGGCATGATCAATGTCTTTCAAACCATTGTCTCTGAAGGGACTGGAAATGCCAACATCCTGGCCGGCGGTATCTCAGAAGCCCTTCTAACAACCGCGGCGGGTTTGTCAATTGCCATTCCAACCCTGATTTTTTATAACTATTTCAACAAAAAGATTGAGCATATGATCGTAGAAATGGAACATCTATCAGTCACGCTTTTTGAACTACTGACCCACTATCTTTCAAAAACAGCGTGAAAACCAGGACTCATTCAGATTACACTTATGTGCCCTGACGGTCTCCAACCCAACACATTTTGATGCGCCATGCAATTTAGAAAAAGAAAAACACCCCATCTGAACATCGATATTACGCCATTAATCGACGTGATTTTTCTACTTCTGATTTTCTTTATGATCTCAACCACATTTATCAACGCCACCGGGATACAGATTGAGTTGCCGACGACAATCAGCAAACCCAAACCCCAAAAACAAAAAAGCCTGGAGATTGCGATTACGGCCAAGCAGCAGATTTTCTTCAATGGCCGCCCTATCAAGCAGAAACAGTTGAAAAAAGCCCTTATTAAAGCGAAACAGAGCTATACCCAAAACGGGTTGATCATCCGGGCCGACGGTAAGGTTCAGCACCGGTTAGTCGTTTTTGTGATGGACACCGCCAAACAGGCCGGAATTCATAAATTCTCCATCGCAACCCGGCCGGGGAAAAAATGACTGTATGAATAGAATCCCACTCATTCTGATTGGTTTTATCATTCTATTTTCGACCGTCTCTGCCCCGGCACAGACTAAAACAGAAAGCACACCCTCGATTACGCCTACCCAAAGCCAGACCACCTCAAAAAAGGAGGATCTCATCCAGCAGTTCTACGGCCGAACGACGATCCCGGATTGTAATGCCCAGAACTCAACAGGCTGCCTAAAAAACCTGCAGGAGAAAAAAAGCTGTGAACAGTGTAATCTGAGAGGTGTCTCACTCTTCAGGTCCAAATTGCCTGACGCTCAGTTGAAGGAAGCAGACATGACGGGGGCTAATCTGGCAAATGCCAATCTCTCAGCAGCCGACTTAAGTGGTGCTATTCTTCTGCAGGCTGATCTGTCGGAAACAAATCTGAAGGGCGGCAAATTGGCCAGGGCCATACTGAAAGGAGCCAAATTGGACGATGCCCGTCTCAATAGTGCAACTCTAAGCGAAGCAGATCTGAGTCTGGCCTCACTGAAGTTCACCAATCTGGAAGGGGCTGACCTCCAAAAGGCGAAACTGATCCAGGCCGACCTGCTGGAAGCGAATATGATCAAGACCAATCTGAATAACGCCAACCTAGCAGATGCCGATCTGACCAGAGCGAAGCTTCAGAAAAGCCAGGGTCACGACGCTGATTTCAGTGGCGCAACACTCTCGCAGGCAGATCTATCTTCATCAAATCTGACCCGAGCCACTTTCAAGGACGCAAAGCTCAATGATTCAAATCTGAAGCGATCCAGACTGATCAGTGCCAGCTTCGAAAATGCTAATTTGATCAACGCCAATCTGGAAAAGGCAGACCTTAGAAAAGCCAATTTAGCAAACGCCAACCTGATGGGGGCTAATCTGAAAGGGGCCAATTTGGCTGGGGCCAATCTCAGTAAAGCCAATTTATCCGGCATCAATCTTGTGGGTGCCATACTGACCGGTGTTGATTTCAAGGAAGCCAATTTGAGGGGCGCAAACCTTGCGGGTGTCGATCTCGAGGGCGCCAATCTGGAAAAAGCCAAACTCACCGGCGCTAATCTGGAACTGGTTAATCTCAAATCTGCCAATCTGGAAAAAGCCAAATTGATCGGCGTAAACTTTCAACACTCCAATCTTAATAACGCCTATCTCATTGGCACGGATCCCCGGGATGCAAATTTCAGAGGTGCCAATCTTAAAGGAACCAATTTAAAAGGCGCTCGGCTGGACCGTGCTGATTTCACAGAAGCAGACCTTGTAGAAGCAAATCTATTCGAGGCCCATATCAATCAGGCGATTTTTCTCGGGGCTGACCTTCAAAAGGCGGTCTGGGTAAACGGGGAAGTCTGTCAACCCAGGTCTATTGGCCGCTGTATTCAAAGTTCGGAATAGCAGGGACGCTTGACACCCTTCTGCCGCATTTATTCACCTGACATAATTATATCTTTCAGCATTGTCCGGTTAAGTATTTGCTAAACAAAAACGGAATGATAAAACCAGTCTCTGCGCATAAGCTCGATCCAGGTTTTATCATTCCGTTTTCTGCAAAAACCTAACCGGACAATGCTGAACTCAGATATAGTTGATTGACAATTCTCGACCTCAGCCTGAGGTTGATTGAAAATGATCTACTGTTTATCGATAATTAATTTGACATCGGCTCCAAAATTATTTATCTATTTGTAACAAAAGGAGAATTCTTAACATTCACACTACCCAAAAACGTTTTCCCTTCTCAAGATCCCTTTTTGCCCACTTCAAAAGGGGCAACAAGTCGAAAGCACCTTTTTGGGTAAACCGATCGATATCGAAACCTGAAAAAATTTCTGAAAATGAACTTTCTTTCCGGTTTACCGCATATTGCAAAAATCAGAGGAAATCGAATCCGGGTCCTTTTACATGGCAAACTCATCCATTGTTTCAACAACCAGCAAACTGTCATCGAGCTGACCCAGCAAGATATTCGAGAAACACTGGGTGGAACCTCCCGACCGATCGTTTTTCTGGCATCTCCTTTTATTCATACGTTTATCCATGAAACGATCCAACTTTCGAAAAAAGAGCTGGAAAAAGCAGATCAACAACTTCTCGGATTCAAGACTCCCGCCGCAAGCTATATAAATATCACCTCATTAAAACTGAACGAAAAAAAATCGATTACCATTCACTCCCACTTGACGCATGAGGGAGCTGAACTTTTAAAAGAGCTCCAGCGAGAGAAGATCCGCTTGACATGGTACCCAGCGATTCTCAGTGTTGTCACAAATCTTTACCAGGACGGGATTGAATCTCTGACAGACAAAGAAAAACTCCGGATATACCTGGCAGATGAATTACTGCAGATTCAAAAACAGGGGGGCATGATCCGTTTTGAGCACCTTAACTATCTGCACAGCCATCTGACCTTCGAGGAAAAAAAGCGCACCATCGAGCGGATTATTGATAAAGAAGGCAGTAAAGCGGAATTTTCAGCGCTGGTATTCAACCACCACCCTTCAAGTGCGTCAGATAGTATAAAACATCCGGCTGATCACATTTTGATTGCCCCTCGGAAGGGGCGACACGTAAAGTCTGTCACCCGCTCTGTGAAAAAACGGCCGCTGGCACTGCAATACCTTCTGAGGCAAAACAGCTTGTTAGGCCTTGTCACGGCAGTAATCGTTACATGGGCATTTTTAATCAACAACCATGCAGACAGCATAAACCAGAAACGGTTGGGACTGCAGCATTCCATATCCATTCTGCAGCAACATTCTGATCGCTTAAATCAGATCGCCAAGTTGGAACGTGAACATTTCCGCTTCATTTCAATGATGCAGGCCGCTCAATCATTGAAAATCCAACCCGCTCTGTTTCTGAAAAACCTGGACCAAATTCTTCCTGACAGTGTCTGGCTCAGTCATGTCACGATTCAAGATCATCACATAGAGATGGAACTGCTGGATAGAACCGAAACCGAATTGAGTGCATTTATGGACCGACTTGGCAAACAATGTGGAGAAACCAACCTGAAGAAAAACGAATTCATCACCTTGAACAAAATCCCACTTCGCAAATACTCAGTCGAAATCAGTCATTTAAATCCAAAAACCCTGTATGAGAAACTGGATTAAAAGCAAACGGAATCAATTGTCAATTCTTCTGGTTGCAGCATGCATTTTGACAATCAGTAATTCTATCATCCCCGCGTATGAATCACTTTCCTATTATCATGACAAAATAGATGCCCTTGAAAAACTGCAGCAGCAGCTCCAGCGGTTTTCACTGCACATTGGTTTTCACGAAAACCAAGCGAACCAGATTAAACAGCAGCTTGCAGATCTTCACCAGCTCAATGCGGACGTACGGAATACGGTAACCCTGCAAAAGCGATTCGGAAAGATTCAGCGGCAGTGTCAATTGAAGGTCATCACCCAGCAAATCAAAAAAAACAACATCTCAAGCGAACTGGAAAAGATCGACATCCGACAGACGCTGGAAGGAAATTATAGTGATCATGTGCGTTATCTGAAAGCGATTTTAAGTCCTGAATACAGTGTGTTATTGGAGCGGTACAGTTTACTGAACCGGACCCCGCTCAGTGAAAACCCAACTTTGACAGCCGACCTGAACCTTATCCTGTTGCTACCCAGAGAATGAAAAATTTTGTTGCCATCACCATGCTGCTGGTCCTGTCGGTGACCTTCAATACCTGGCATTTAAAGGCCAATCCGTTTGCATATAAAAAGGGAAAAGTGGTCGTCAAAAAAAGGGGAAAAGTGGTCGTCAAAAAAAGGGGAAAGGTGGTCGTCAAAAAAAGGGATCAAAAGAAAATTAACCTTGAGTTCATAGGTTACGCCATTATGGAAGACCAAAGGTTTGCGATTGTTCAACTGAATAACAAGCAACACATTTTAAAAAAAGGGGAGTCTCTGGGAGAAATCAAAATCATCCGTTTTTCTGCAGATTCCCTAACTTATCAAATTGGCAGTATTGTTCGCAGCGTACCTATAAACAGAGTCAAGCCTTGAGCCAACTATAGATCTAACCATTGCAGGTAAAAGGAACTACTTTTTGACAAACAGATTCATCAAACGTTACGCTGCACAAATAAAATGACCTTAGGGATCGTACAAAAATAACTTGGCACAGTCAGTCCGCAAAAGTTCTAAAAACACTGAACAGTTTGCAGACAGAATGCCAAGTAATTTTTGAACTGACCCTTACCAATATCCGTCACATTTGAGTGAAGAGTGCCTTTTCTATCCCAGAAATAATTCAACCAGCAGGCGCCGTTCACGCCGATAAATATAAATATAAGGAATCACATGTCAGTACCGACTCGAGAAACAGTCATCGCCTCTCTGCAGGAAGCAGCAGACAGAATGGGATTGGACCTGGAGGACCTTCAGGAGATGATTGGTGAAGTTCTGGAAGATTGCAGCAACAAAGCGGTTTTACTGAAAGCGGCTGTCAGTGACAAAAAAGCAACGGATGTCAAAGCAATTGCTCATGACATCAAAGGCTCAACAGCAAACTATGGGCTGCAGGAGATAAGCGATCTGGCACTTAACCTTGAACAAAATCATGACGATCCCTCCCTGGAAGTTGCCGACAAAATGATCTCTCTACTCAATCACATATCCGGGCTGAATATCAGCGAATAGCCCCAGAGTCAGGGCGTAAACGATCAAGCAGAACCAGAGATTTTCTATATATACGGTCTTTTGAACCATAGCGCGTGATTTCGAAGGTATCGGCCACGAAGTGATCCGGTTCAATGCCAATCTCATGGAAGTTGACACCAGACGGTGTCATATACCGCGCTGTGGTCATCTTGATAAACAGATCATTTCCCAGCGGGAAAATGCTTTGAACCACACCTTTCCCAAAACTCTTCTCTCCAACAATCAGGCCCACATCCCGATCCTTGATGGCTCCAGCAACAATTTCAGCGGAACTGGCCGAATAGCGGTTGATCAAAACGATCAACACAGGTGGCTTCTGCTGAGCGATTTTCTGAGAGACATAACGTTCGATGAGCTTGTTTTCTCTATCCCGGGTCTCAACAATATCACCGCCACTGATAAATAGCTCCGCCGTTTCAACTGCAGCCAGAAACAATCCCCCCGGATTATTTCTGAGATCCAGGATCACAGCACTGTAATCCTTTTTTTCTAAAACCGCTTCCACTTCAGCAGGTGTCGTTTTTTGAAACTTTTGGATTTGAATAACAGCGGTTGATGGATCTCTTTCAAAAAAATTTACCGAAGAGGCTTTGATCAGCGCACGTACAATCGAACGCTTGATGATCTCTTCCGGTTTTTCCGGATGATAAAAACCAACCAGCAGCGGCGTTCCAATTTCTCCACTGACCAGGCGGCCGAGATCGCTTTCCCTTTGATCACCAAGAGCAACTTCGCCCAACTGAACGAGAACATCGCCCGGTTTTAATCCGGCTTGCTCAGCTGGTGATCCTGTGATCACCTGGGTGACCAGGTACACGCCTTTGTGCTTTTGGATGCTAACGCCAATACCAGCGTATTTTCCAACCGCATAAGACTCAAGTTTTTCCAGTTCTTCCCTGTCAAAAACAGCGGAATATGGGTCCAAACGACTCACCATGCCTTCGATGGCAAAACGGATCAGCTGTTGAGCTGTCCGCGTCTGGATATGCTGAGACTGAATAAGATGGTAGGTTTTACTGAAGCTTTCCAGCGCTCGGATCTCTTCATCCAGGGTATCCGCCCGACTAAAACCGGGTATGACCAGGCCCAGAACCAAAAAGATAAAAGCGATCCGGCACCAATAACGCTCCGTTAGCCATCCACCGGGCTGGTTCGGATACCATATCTTTTCAAAATCATCTCTCATTTCTAGCGTTTGGTTCCTGTTTTTTTGAGCTAAAGTGATAATCAATATATTTCCGAAACGTATTCCAGAAAAAAGCGACGGATGGCTGGTGTCAGGCAAACCCCTCCTATAATATCCGAAACCAGGCCCGGAATGATTAAAAAACAGACCGCTGTCAATATCCAGGCTTCTATCCAGATTTCTTTGACTATCTTTTCCCCTTTTTTAAGCTCCGCATCCAGGAAGAAAAAAAGGTTGAAATCCAGTTTTCTGATTCTGAATATTCCGTAGCCACAGGTGAGAAGCTGGGAACCGATGATAAAGTAAATGCCTGGTCCTGAGGAAATCTGGATTAAAATGATCATGTCTGCCAACGCGACTCCCAGCGAGACCAGAAACAGAAACTCAATAAACATTATCTTCTCTTCTTGGTTTGGCAAAAGGAGCCGGTAACTCTTCCAGAGCAGCAATATATCGTTCCATATTCAATCCCCCTTCTCCCCTGATCTCTTCCGCTATTTCCATGCCCACCAGATGCCCAATCAGCGCATAGGCTTCATCATGGCTAAATTCTTCTTCCAGGAGGCGTTCATAGGCAATGAGCGTTTCCGGTGGATTTTTTTCCGCAATTTGCTGTTCGATAGCGGCATGAATGGCCTTAGTAAGCCGTTCGTCAATATCATCCCCAATTTTTTTTTCCATAATCTTTCAATATTTTCTGTTTGTTAAAAACCAACCCCTGAAACCCCACAACCCTATTCAAATCTCAGCAATGTGCAAAAAACGTCTTTGAGCAGTAATTTCCATCAAGGGAAAGTCATTATTGTTTTCGTACGGATCTTCCCTTCCGGATTAGGATAAAATCCCATCTGCCGTTTGAATATTTTTGGATCTGATATAACCTGCCCTTGAGGTTGTATTTTCTGGTGGGTCTTACCCACTGCCTGTACAGTCACTTTTCTGACAATCCCGGTTGTCACAAACATCTTTTTAAATAGATTTTTGATATCGGCCAGTTTCAGCTTTTTCAATTCGTCGATTTCAGAATCTCGACGCGTAAAATCATATCTTCCAGAAGAGATCTCCCCCCAGTAGCGGTTAGTCTCCTCCTGCAGATTTTTCGGCATTTCAAGGCGTTTGGCCACCAGCGCTTCTTTATATTGTGAAAATTCGTCTTCGGAAAATCGGTCTAATTGACTGCCAAAGTCAGCAATAAACTTTTCGATACGGGATTGCAAATAAACCGGTTCCTTCACATTGGATTGGATGATAAATACAAACCCATCCACTTTTCCCGACTCCCGATAACCTGACCAGACGATATACCCCAGCTGTTCAACCGTCCTGAGCTGATGATAAAAGGGTTTTTCGATCATCTGCTGCAGCATATCCAGGGTGACAGATTGTTTAATCGACTCCGGCCCTGCCTGAAAATAGATCTGGATGGCCGAATTCACATCTTCCACCGAAAATTGATACACGTAAGGGCCGGATGCCGGTAGGATGATCGTTTTTTCCAGCGGCAATTCAACAGGTTCGCTACTCTGCAAGCTGTCCTCCAGAAACGTCGTCAATTCCAAAATCCCACCCGCACTGAAATTACCATGGGCCAAAAAATCAATATGTAGTCGAGAAAACAGAACCGGGACGAACTCGGCGAGGTCCTGCACAGTAATGCTATCAATAACCGCCAGATATTCATCGGTGTGCCAGAGAGGTGTGGAGAGCAGGTGATGCATCTCGTATCCGACCTGGTGAAAGGCCTGTGACAACTTCATGTTGCGCCTGTTTTCTGCCATCTGGTCCTTCAATATCCTGAACCGGTTTTCGTCGATTTTGTAACGTCTGATCTCACCGATCACTTTTCTGAACAAAATCTCCAGATTATCGGAATAACCGCTCAAATAAAGTTCAAGCCCCTTGACAGAATTGGACATTGAGTAGTGTAAGCCAGCAATTACAGCCGGATATGAATACTCATTCAGCCGTTCCCGCAGCAGCAGGGTGAACAGTTTTGTCATGGCCGCATTCTTCACGCTCGAATACGCGTCCGGCGTTGAAAGTCGAATCCGGAGATTGCCCTTTGGAATGTTGAAGATATTGTCCTGCTTGAACCAGACGCGGGTTCTATCCGAATGTTTAAGCAGGACAGGGTAGGCTTCATTCAGTTGACCCGGCTGATAGCTGACGTTTTCGACAATAAAGGGATTGGGGGGAGGCAAGGTCAGTGCCGGATGTGGTACCACATCTCTCCAAAGCGATAATTGATCGTCCGGAATGCGCTCAACACTGTAGCGGGTCCCATACCATGGATCTGTCCGATCAGTTGGAAGATCCTCAGCAATCAAAACAATCTGCATGTTTTCCAGCGTCAGGTATTTCAAGAGATTCTGTTGTAATTCAGGTTGATATGCCTGATAGAGCCACGGCGAAACCAGGACATCCTGAATCGGCACATCCTGCATGTTCATTGCCAGGCGACTCACATAATTCGATGGCTCCTCTTTTTCTCGAAATCTGAAATCTACAGCCGCAATTTTTCGGGACTCATGAAAATATCTTTCCAGGTTCGGTTCCCGTCTCATCCGTTCGAAATACTGAAAAACGTAAGCGACAATCCGGTCCGTTTTTCGCAGACCTTCGGGAGTCAAACTAATGCTGATGTTGATAAAACCGAATTCCCGGCTTTCCGGACCTACACCGGCTGAGAGCGATGTCGCCAGACCCTGTTTTTTCAGCAGTGCCAGAATGCTTCCTTTTCCCTCATCCCCCAGAAGATGGGTGATAAGGGTGGTTGTTTTAAACGGATAGTTTGATCTTTGGGAAGGAATGGGGAACATCAGTCTGAGTTGCCGGATCGACTTGACGGGATTGATATTAATTCTTCTGCCCAATGGTCGCTCGATAACAGGCCTGTCAGAGAATCTGTCCGGCGTGATATCTTTATCCGGGACAGCAGAAAAATAGGACTTGGCCATTTTCTCAAGATCGTCCAGGGATTCTTTGCCCAGAATAGCCAGTTTCATCAGGTTCGCCGAGTAGTGATTTCCGTAGAAGTGGATCAATTGTTCCCGCAATTTTCCATCGTCAGTCGATCCTCCTCGGAGAGACGCCAGATTACCAGTCCCAAACATATGAAAAGGATGCTGCGGATTGGCGGTATTTCTGATAATCTGATAAATCCTGCGACCGTCATTTTTCAGATTTTTCTGGTGCTCTGAATTGACCGCATTAATCTCTCTTTCAGCATATTCTGCACCAAACCGAGGGGAGATAAAAAACTGAGAAAAACGATCCAGCCCACCTTCCAGATAATCCTTATGTATGCTAAAAAAGAAATTGGTATCTTCAAACCCGGTAAATGCGTTACTGGATCCACCGTGGACGGAAAGATATCTCCCATAATCATCCGCGTCAGGGTATTTGCCGGTTCCGAGAAAAAGCATATGCTCCAGATAATGCGCGAACCCCTGCCGATCTGAGGGGTCACTGAACTGACCGACAGCGACATCAATGGCTGCTGCTGCCTGGTCGGTTTCAGGATCAGAGATAAGTAAAACCTGCAGTCTGTTGCTTAGAACCAATGAACGATAGGATCGCGAATCATATTCACTTTTTATGATCTCTTTCGTGGGAGCAGGTGCGGTTGGGTTGACAGTCGAACATCCGGAAAACTGCAACCCCAGGAATAGCAGAGCGAGCCAGGCAAACACCTGAGAGGCTATTTTTCGATCAACGATACCCAATAACCGAGACTTTTTTTTCAATATTATTAACCTGTACTAAATGTTAAATCGAGTTGTTGTCAAAAACCCGGGGTGTCCATTTTGCAGACACTATCTTGCACCATTCAAACACAATGGTAAAATGACAGCAGAGGCCTGTTTGAAAGGAGCCCGCAGAATATTCCAACGCCCCAAAATCAAGCATAAGAAACGCCGGTGGAAATGGACGAACTGTGCTTATCCCAGCGAGAAAAACAAACAGCGAACCTGTGCGGATTTTCAGATCCAATCACTGACTCTCAAGCTCATTCATCAGTTCACCTTATTGATCATGAGAGCCAGCCTTGAGGACCAGCCTTCTTTTAGCGGCGAAATCTGGTGGCAGACCTGACACCTATTTGCGCTGATAGGGGATAACCAGTGTCAGGGGCTCTTCACTCCGACCTATCCGACTAAAAGTCAACTGAATGCGCTCGTCCGCCCAGGGGGAGCGATCAATCCGCCAGCGCGGATGATGATCGATCTCCACAGTCAGAAATCCGTCTTCCTGCTGAGCCAATTTCTGCAAATCCAATCCGTTGAGTTTCTTCCTCAAAGCCGGGATCAGACTGCGACACTCAATATACAGGCTTCGCTGCAGTAATAACCGATCCGCCAAAAAACTCTGCAGTATCACCTGCCGGTACCAGAGGCCCAAGGATGTCAATATCACCAGCGCCAGTATGATGCTGAACGGTAGAATAAACCCACCTTTGCGCATCGGCTGCCCCCCATCACCCATTTATTTTCTTACACGTAACTGAAAAATAAAACCTTTAATTCTATATTCGCATGGTAGACCGGATATAGGCAACCCCACTTTAAGACCTTTGCCGGCACAACGGAGATTTAAAAAGAACCGTGGTCCCCATTCATATCCTGTAAAAGCACCTCGAAAATATATCATTCGTTTGACGTGAATCGTTGTCAAGACAGTGAGAAGCGGTCTAGCGTTAATACGAAATACATAAACCTAAAACAACAGATACCGATGCGACAAGACAACCGAACAGCAACACAAGCGAGAGAGTTGACGATCACACCCGATTTTACCATGCATGCTGAAGGATCCGTCCTGATTGAAACTGGCAGAACAAAGATTATTTGCACCGCTTCCATCGAAAATACAGTGCCGTCGTTTCTGAAAGAGACAGGTACCGGCTGGGTGAGTGCCGAATACAATATGCTGCCCAGAGCCACATCTACACGAGTTAAAAGAGAGCGTGGAAAAATGGGAGGGCGAACCCTGGAAATTCAACGCCTCATCGGGCGATCCCTCCGTTCTGTTGTCGATTTTAAAGCCCTTGGAGAAAGAACAATCTGGATCGACTGTGATGTCATTCAGGCGGATGGTGGAACCCGCACCGCAGCCATTACGGGGGGGTATGCCGCACTGATCCTGGCGTTACGTCATCTTCAAAGAACAGGAGCGGGGGTGTTGGAGATTTTCCCTGTCAAAAAACAGGTCGCCGCTATCAGTCTGGGAATATTGAATGACCAGGTCTATCTCGACCTGGACTATACTGAAGATAGCCAGGCGGATGTTGACATGAATGTGATTATGACTAATAATTATGAGATTATTGAGCTCCAGGGAACAGCAGAAAAAGCGTCCTTTTCGAGAGACAAATTGAATCAGATGCTTGACCTGGCAGAATCCGGACTAAATAACCATTTCGCAAAACAATTGAGGGTTCTAGGCGGAAAAATCAATTGAAGTGAAAATATCCTGTTGACAGATTCTTGAAAAAGACGGAATATTGAATATTGTGCTCGGGGTGTGGCGCAGCCTGGCTAGCGCACCTGCTTTGGGAGCAGGGGGTCGGAGGTTCGAATCCTCTCACCCCGACCAAAGCGGCACATGCACGACGGAATGGGTAGACCAGCGCCCGTAGCTCAGTTGGATAGAGCAACTGACTTCTAATCAGTAGGTCAGAGGTTCGAATCCTCTCGGGCGTACCAAATGGAATAAGGTGGCGGATGTAGCTCAGTTTGGTAGAGCTCCGGATTGTGGCTCCGGTGGTCGCGAGTTCGAGCCTCGTCATTCGCCCCAGAATACATATTAAAAGACTTGCGCTTGTAGCTCAGCTGGATAGAGCAGTGGACTTCGAATCCAAAGGTCGTAGGTTCGAATCCTACCAGGCGCGCCATTCTTTCCAAAGAGAGAAACAGATGCGAGAGTGGCGGAATTGGCAGACGCGCCAGATTTAGGATCTGGTATCTTAACGATGTGGGAGTTCAAGTCTCCCCTCTCGTACCAAGAGCGAGAATAGCTCAGTGGTAGAGCACGACCTTGCCAAGGTCGGGGTCGCGGGTTCGAACCCCGTTTCTCGCTCCAAACATTATAGGACGCAGTCGGTACTTCTTTGCATAATAAAGACTCTCGTTTTTCTCTGAGACCCAGTCACTGAACTTGCATACATCCCACTTCTTTCAACTACCCATTCAAATGCCAACTGCTAAATCGCAGCTGGTTTAATCTTTTTATCTCCGGAAGGCGAGATGGAATCAAATGAATCATTAGAAGTTGCAATCGAAAACTTGGCAGATCTGAAAAGAAAAATTGTTGTCACTGTCCCTCAGGATACAGTCAAAGAGGCATACAACAAGATATTCAACTCCATGAAGGAGAAGGTCTCCATCAAAGGATTCAGAAAAGGGAAAATTCCTCAGTCTCTGTTGGAAAAGAGATTTGAAAAGGTAATGAAAAGCGAGGCCATCGAAAGCCTGGTGCCTGAATATTACGAAAAGGCGATCAAGCAGGAAAACCTTAAACCTGCCGTCCGGCCGCAGTTTGATGACCTGGAAATCGATAAAAAGAAGCCGATGGTTTTCAGTGCTACCTTCGAGATCTATCCAGAGTTTGACCTCCCGGATCCTTCGGTATATGGATTAGAAAAAAAGGAAGCTGTTTTTACCGATGAAGAGATTCAGGAGCAAAGGGAGCGTCATCTGAACAATGCCGCCACATTCGCGCTCAAAGATGGTGAAGCTGCAGAGGGTGATCAGGTGGTCATGGATTTTGTCGGAAAAGTTGAAGATGAAACCATCGCCGAAGCCAATGATCAGAAATATATCCTGGGTTCCAAACAATTTCTGCCTGAATTCGAAGCCGCGCTGACAGGGATGAAGAAAGAAGAAGAAAAAGACTTTGATCTAAACTTTCCAAGCGACTATAATGAAGAGAAACTTCGGGACAAAACAGCTCAGTTCTCTGTCACGGTAAAAGAGGTCAACCAGACACAACTGCCTGAGATGGACGAAGCGTTTTTCGCCCGCTACGGAGACAAAGTTAAGTCAGAAGAGGAGTTCAACCAGTTTATTAAAGACGAGGTTAAATTCCGTAAAGAGCATGAAATCAAGACTGAGAACCACAAGATCATCAAGGAAAAACTGAACGAAGTTCTTGATTTTAATGTCCCTGAACAGTTGCAACAAGAAGAGACCAGTATCCGGCTCAAACAAGCAAAACAGGATCCTGCGAATAAAGAATCTGCCGATTCAGTTTTAGAGGAAAAAGTGAAACAGGAGGCGCTTGAGCAGTTAAGGTTTTCAATCCTGGTGCAAAAGGTTCTGGATGACGAGGAGATAAAAACTGATGAAAATGAAGTTTATCGCAGATTCGAAATGAACTGCGCGATGATGGGTATTCGTCCCGAAGATCTGATTAAAGAAGAGTATGGTCGGCAGATTTATCAGCAAACCTACGGTATGATCACGGAAGAAACTGTTTTGGATTTTATCATTGAAAAGGCGACTGAATGATGAGTATTCCTTACGTAATTGAGCAGACCAATCGCGGTGAAAGAAGCTATGATATTTACTCAAGGCTCCTGAAGGACCGCATCGTATTTCTGGGAGATGAGATCAATCCCTATACTGCCAACGTGGTGATTGCACAACTGCTGTTTCTAGAAGCAGATAAGCCGGATTCAGATATAAGTTTTTATATCAACTCTCCGGGAGGCGGCATCAACTCAGGTCTGGCGATCTACGATACCATTCAATATATCAAACCTGACATCCAGACAATCTGCATTGGTCAAGCCAGAAATATTGCCGCTGTTTTATTGTCAGCCGGAACTGCTGGAAAGAGAATTGCATTACCTAATGCTAACATTTTACTTCGCCAACCCATGGGTGGCATCGGCGGTCAGGCATCAGATATTGAAATCCAGACACGAGAAATCGTACGCATCAAGATGAGATTAACCGACATCCTCGCCAAACATACCGGCCAGGACAAGAAAAAAATTGCTCGCGACACGGAAAGGGACTGCTACCTGACCAGTGAGGAAGCCAAGGAATACGGTATCATTGATACAACCATGGAACAGAGAAATACCGAAGACAATCCAAATATCGGCTAGCATAATGGCTAAAGAAACAATTTTAAGGTGCTCATTTTGTGGTAAATCCCAAGATGAAGTTGAGAAAATTATCGCCGGGCCAACGGTTTACATTTGCAATGAATGTATCGAACTCTGCAACGATATCATTGAAGAGGAGAGGGCCAAAGAGAACACCGACAAAACAGATGCGGTCCTGCTCAAGCCCAAACAGATAAAGGCGATACTTGACGAATATGTCATCGGCCAGGAACACGCCAAAAAAGTGCTCTCGGTCGGAGTTTACAATCACTACAAAAAAATCTATACCCCGCACAAAGCGGGTGATGTCGAACTGCAAAAATCCAATGTCCTCCTGATCGGACCCACCGGGACAGGTAAGACCCTGCTGGCTCAAACATTGGCCAACATTCTCAAGGTCCCCTTCGCTATGGCAGACGCCACAACGCTGACTGAGGCTGGTTATGTGGGCGAGGATGTTGAGAATATTATTCTCAAACTGCTGCAGGCTGCGGACTATGATATCGAGAAGGCTGAAAAAGGCATCATTTACATTGATGAGATAGACAAAATCACCCGTAAGGGTGAAAACGTCTCTATCACAAGAGATGTGAGTGGTGAAGGGGTCCAGCAGGCGCTGCTCAAAATCATTGAGGGTACTGTAGCCAATATCCCTCCCCAGGGTGGCAGAAAACATCCTCAGCAGGAATTTTTGCAAGTGAATACGACGAATGTGCTGTTCATCGTAGGCGGCGCTTTTGTTGGGGTCGAGGACATTATCAACGAAAGGGTTGGCAAAAAAACGATGGGGTTCGGTGCGAAACTGACCGTCGAAAAAGAGAAGAACATCGGCGCAACACTCAAGCACGTCGAAAACGAAGACCTGCTCAAGTATGGACTAATCCCCGAATTTGTTGGCCGACTGCCGGTGATCTCAACACTGGATGAGCTGACTGAAGACGATTTGATCCGGATTCTGAAAGAGCCCAAAAACGCTATCATCCGCCAGTACAAGAGATTGGTGGAGATGGACGGGGTCAACATCATTTTCAACGATGACGCTGTTCGAGCAGTGGCACGTAAAGCCGTGGAAAGAAAAACCGGTGCCCGTGGCCTGAGAGCAATCCTGGAGGATTGCATGATGAATATCATGTACGAAATCCCCTCTGCGGATAACATCGAAGAGATCATTCTGAAACGGGAATCGATCGAAAACAATCTGGATCCCCTGATTGTTTATAAAAACAGCCCGGCAAACAAGGCCGGTTGATCTTATTATACTGTAAAACGTCGATTATGGGTTGACAGGATCAGAGAAAATAGATAGTCTTGGGGGATACAAAGAGACACGAGGGGCGCTTAGCTCAGTTGGGAGAGCAACGGCCTTACAAGCCGTGGGTCACAAGTTCAAGCCTTGTAGCGCCCACCAGAAAAATGCGGGGTTGTAGTTAAGATTGGTTATAACGCCGGCCTGTCAAGCCGGAGGCCGCGGGTTCAAGTCCCGTCAACCCCGCCATTAAATATGGTAGATTATCAAAGCCGCTTTCAATTAATTTGAGAGCGGCTTTTTTTTTGCCTAATAACCCTTGAAGCCCCCATCCTCATTTCTTCCATGCCAGTCATAAAGTGCCCATTTTAATGACGGACCGCATGAACTTCAATATCAACATCAAGTTTCTGACGCAAGACGCTGAATATTGTTGTCAAATTATCCATTGTTGGATTGCCCTTGGCCGATAGCATCCTGTGAAGGCTTTTACTCTGTTTTGCTGTGGCTTTTGCCAATGTTTCAAATCCAACCGTGGCATTAACCAAATCCCTCAATATCAAGCGTGCTGTATCAGGCTCTCCCCCATGCTCAGGAAATACGGTCAAGTAGATTTTTTTTATCTTTTTATCCAGCGCATAATCAAAAGCCTTTTTTATTAGCCTTTCACCCAGTTTTGTTCCATGAGCATTGATTTTAAATGTACCGATTTTTAGGTATCTATCATTCGGCAATACTGGACTAACATCTGAAATCTCCTCGTTTTCCTCCTTAAGATAAAGGAATGCCTGAATATCCTGATTGTCACCATACATCAAATAGCATTATGATAGGCTTTCCTTGCAAACCAATCAGAAAACTCTGAGTAACTCACCTTTAATGAATCAAAAAATGGATCTTCAAGCGATATATCCTTAAATTGCCTAAACTGGAGCTTTTCATTGAAATCCATTTCAACCCCCTTTAGAAAATTGTGGTGAAAAGCCATCGCTTAATTCTGAGTAACTATTTCCATGAGCAATAACATTGAGAGACATACAACAATACCCTTTCTTCAGTCCATAGTCCGAGACTCTTTCTCCCTCTAGGTGATATACGACTTCAGCTTTGATCCATCGTTCAGTTGGTCTTTGGGTAGCAATATCAAACTCCAATAACAATAAAAAATCCCCAACCTGGAAAGAACGATCATTTTTCCTTAGTTCAAATCTTTTTTCATTGCTAACAATTGCTGCGTAATACTCAGGAAGAATTTTTAGATGATGAACTATCATTTTGCTAAATATTTCCAATTCTAAAATTTTAGACCGAAATAAACTGAACACCCACATAGATGCTCATTAGATTATTTACTTTTAATGGTCAAGGTGTTCTTAACGATTTACCCTCTTATCGGGCTTATCCTTCCAACTCCCGCTTTGCTGCCCTTTCAATTAGGTGACAGGGTTGTTCTCCGTTTTTGGCGGCCTGGATTTGGATCTGATTGATCAGATTTTTATCCAGGTAGTATCCTACTCGTTTTTTGTCCCTCGACGTTTTGGGGGAAGCGGCTGCCGGTTGAACCGCTTCCGGCTCGCTCGGTTTTGTGGAGCCGGATGCTGGTTTGATGAAATCCTTTGCTTTTTGCCGTCTGGCCTGCTTTTTTGTGATGTCCATGATCCCCTTATCAGTAGCTGTTGATTTGAGAACCGATTTTCTCGATGTCTGAAAGCGCCGCTCTGGCACGGATCCGCTCCTTGGCCTCGGAAGCGTTTTCTGAGTACTCCTCCATGGTTTGTCCGTTTTCGGCGAAGCGTTTGTAAACTGTTCGGTATCTGAAAAGAGCCTGCAGGACGTCAATCTGTGCGGTTCGAATTTCTTCACCGCCTTCTCCACGCTGGCATTGACATGACAGTTGACCGACAACAGCACAATCTTGCCGTCCAGATTGGCGTCTCGGGCATCGTCCAGCAATGGAGAACACCATGGCAAGTAGTACAGTGCAGAATGAGTATCAACCTGATTATGTCACGCCGCCAGGGGATACATTAGTCGAAATTCTGGAATCTTTAAACATGGCGCAGGCTGAATTGGCTGAAAGAACCGGCAGACCTTTGAAAGCCATTAATGAGATCATAGAAGGAAAAACCACTCTGACTCCGGAGACAGCTCTTCAGTTTTAAAAAGTTCTCAATATTAAGGCTTCTTTCTGGAACAATAGAGAGCTGCACTTTAAAACCTTTCAACAGATTGTAAGTTAACCTCATTTTTTCTCCTTGGCACAGATACGGCATTGCCGTATAATATAAATCATGGAAT
>Ga0233437_1003122_pt1 | contig 22621 bp, 24 predicted proteins | sample SI_122_August201_FD_182714 | JGI IMG/M metagenome (GOLD analysis project Ga0233437, IMG submission 182714) | Seawater microbial communities from Saanich Inlet, British Columbia, Canada - SI_122_August2016_200_MG | ecosystem: Environmental > Aquatic > Marine > Inlet | place: Canada: British...
TCGAGAGTTTTGAAGAGCAGGTTAGAACACTTTACTGGTACTATTTTATTTATGAAGGGATGGAGCTGTTTCTGTTTAAGTATTATTTAACTCTGGTGACTGCAACGAATTCGATTCAGACGATTCGATTTCTTTCTAATATTTTTGAACCTGCACTTTTAAAGGCGATTGAAGTTAAAAATATTTTTATTGGTTCATTTGAGACAGACCTTTCAAAAAAATCTTTTCGCCTGCCTTTTCAAAAATACAAAGAAGCACGATTAAATGATCCTGTTGTGAAAAAATTAAAAACCTCTCAGGGTATTTTTGAAACCTACAGTTATAATCTGGCCTTGTTGAAAAAGAACAGTATACCGTTTGAGTTTCACGAACCACAAGATGCTAAAAGTCAATGGGCCAAATTCATAAATTATAATTTATTAAATGGTGTTATTTATAAAACTGTAAAAAAAGAAACAGAAACAGAACCTGTCAGACCAGAAATCAGAGACTATTGTTTGATGCAAATTATAAATACGATGATAAATTGCACACAATTTATTCGTAGAGCTAAACACCAAATTCTGGAACGATTTGAAAAACGGGTTGAAAAGGATAAAGAACTGGCTGCCAATCGAGAAAAAACAGTTCGTAGACAGGCTGATAGGAAAATCAGGCAAATGCGGCAGAAGGCAGCAAAATTACGTCGAATGAAACAAGATGATTCTGCAAAAATCTATGAAATGGATATCATACAGTTTCAGAAAAAAGTGGAAACAAAATGTGAAGGTATTCGGGACGATACCTTGCTGGAATTAACACTTCAAAAAAGACGATTACAGGGACTGTTTGATGAAATATCAACCCAAAAATCACTTAGCGAAGGACTGGCTGCCAGACGTATTCTTAAGTTAACAGATACTCTAGACCTCGATGGTAGTTATATTCGTAATTTTACTAAACAAGTCGCTAAAATAATTCAAGCAGAGTACGTCAAAGAATTTGAACCCTTTTATAACAACCTTTTTGAGATTTTAAAACCGTCCACCCAGGAAAAAGTAATTTTGATACAGTCGTTAGAAAAGACAGGTGGTTTGGAGGGAGTGAAATTGTCTCTGACAGAGGAAGAGGAAATTCAAATTGAGAATATGGTTAATTTGTTAAAGACAAAAATCAAACACGGAATGCCGGATATCTTCGAGTGTAAATTAGTGTTTGCAACCACATTAATATCGATTGGTGAAATCTTTAAAATCAGTATCAACAATGAAAGTCTTCAAACATTGTTAAGATTGAAAATCGTGTCACCCAAAAATGCCAAACCAACGATATTGAAAGATGTGATTATCAAAGCATTAACAGTACTTAATTTAGTAACTAATCCTGTTCCCAAAAACACGATCATTTTGCCGGGGCGAAGTAAAATGAAGGATCCCCAGCAGGCGATAAACGGTCCGGATTTAAATAAATTATTAGAAGAAATCAAAAAATCTCCTGAGATACCTACTGCATAAAACAACGGTTTCTGGCTGCCGTTGTTTGTTCTTTTATTTGATGAAATCCTGATATTATTTCGTCCAGTGACTGCTTTTGACCGTCAATCATTGATTGCACACATTTAGGTGAAGGTGCACCAATATGGGTTTTATTGATGATTAAATTTTCTGGACTATTTAATGTCGCCACATCTGATTCACTGACTTCAATTGCCAGTTTTAATTCTTTTCTTGCCTGCTCAATGGCCCTAAACGTTAATATACCTTCCTTTTCACTGTATTTTACAGATAGAGATAGCAAATCATAACACTCTCTAAACGATAATTGACTGGTTTGGGCTAACCAATCTGCTACATCGGCAGCATTGATAAATCCAACAGCACAGTTTTTGCGCATGATTTCTTTTTTATACTTTAGCGAAGCGATAACATTTCCAACTAATAGTGGTGCATTTAAAATTTCATTAAATATATCGATAATTGTATATTTTGAGATTTGAGAATCTCTGTTATACCCACTCATAGAGGCTTTTTGCAAACCAAGGAGGCTCATTAGCATCCCATGGCAATTGGCCGTTTTTCCACGCAATACTTCTGCAAAATCAGGATTCTGCTTTTGAGGCATTATGGATGAACCTGTGACAAACCGTTTATCAATATCCACCATGTTGTAAAAGGGTGTACTTAATAAAATTAAATCCTGGGCAATAGTGCTTAAATGATTCATTAATGAAGAGATACTAAAAGCGATCCTGGCTTCATTTTCACCACGAGAACTGATACAATCCAGAGTGTTTTCTTCAACATCGTCAAACCCTAGCAAATCGGAAGCCATTTTTCGGTCAATCGACCAGGAAGTACCAAAGGAGGCTGCACTACCTAAAGGAGAACGGTTCACAAAAATTAAATTATTTTTCAAAGTCACTAGATCTCTCAGTATTGCCTGGCTCCAGGCTGTCATCCAATGGGCTGCTGTTGTGATCATTGCTGGTTGGTAGTGGGTAAAACCTGGCATGATTGATTCTAATTCCTGACTGGATTTATTCAGAATCTCCCGGATAAGTATTTCGATTTCATTGCTGAGCTCAATGACTTTATCTCTCAGGAAAAGGCGCATGTCAGTTGCAACCTGATCATTTCGACTTCTGCCGGTATGCATTTTCTTAGCAGCAGAGATGTTGAGTGTTTCAGTTAAATAGTGTTCAATATTGATATGAACATCTTCTTTTAAGGGATCCAGTATAAACTGATCTTTTTCAAATAAGTTATTTATTTTGTTTAAACCCTGAACTAACTGATCGCATTCATTTGCGTCCAGAACACCAACTTTGTTTAGCATTTTTACATGGGCCAGGTTTGTCCAGATATCATATTGGATAAGACTGTTTTCAGCCATAGGTATTGTTTTAACATCTCTTCCCGCACAAAACTCAAGGTTCATCTGATCAGGAGATGCATCAATACGCTTTCCCCAAACTTGTTTGCCTGGTGATTTTGAACTCATAATATTTTTTTAAAGCTAAGGTTTAATTGTTTTATTGGGCTTTAATATCACTCAGGACATTTTCCCGAACAAATAAAAAGGTGGTCTGCAGAATCGAGAACACCGGCACCGCGATCAAAGCACCGAAAAGTCCATAGGTTAATTCACCGGCCATTAAGGCGAATATAACCAAAACAGGGTGGATTTCAGCAGATTTACCAATGATTTTAGGATTTAAAATATTGCCTTCAATGAAATGAATTCCTAATATCCAGGCTAGAACAAATAGACCGCTATAAATCGAGTTGGTTATTGCCATTAAAACAATGGGAATGGATGAGATAATAACGCCGAAAATGGGAATTAACGAGCAAATAGTAGCTAAAATGGATAATGTGAGCGCGAATTTAATATCAAAAATTAACAAACCGATCCAGGTTAGAAAGCCATTAACCACACAAATGATTAATTGTCCACGGACAACGCCATGAAGACCAACATTTTGTTTTTGCAGGAACAGCTCAATGTTATCAACAAAGCGAGCGGGAAATAAGTCCCGAAAAAAGTGTAAGATGCGCTCATAGTCAATAATGATAAATGCCGCTACCATCAGGGTGATCATCGTTTGGAAAATTGAAGAAACAATAGAAAACACAACCATTTGACTGAGATCCAGTAATCCCACCAGCATTCCCTGGAGATTTTGAATAAAATTTCCAAGAAAATCATTAAACATTTTTGTGAAATCAAGATCCTGAGTTTGGTCTACTTTCTTGGATTTAGAGATATGATGCGGTATAACTTCATACCCTTTCTTATTTTTTTTGATTTCAAAAGTTGTGTTAGTTAAATAATTAATAATTTCATTGGCATTACCTTCTTTATCGATAGAAACAACTGGTTTTACTTCCTCTTTTTCCGTAATTTCTTCCGGTAGATCAAAATTCATTTTAGGCATGTATTCTGTAATTTTTTGAATGCCTGAAGAAATTGTGGGAACCCAGTTATCTTTGATTTTTTTCCCGTAGGAAGGGAATTCCTTAACCAGAATTTGCATTTCATTGGTAAGGTTGACGACAAAATAGGTTCCACCAAAAGAAATACCAGTAATGGATAAAACATAAATAACAATAATCGCCATTCCCCTGGGGATTTTACGACGAAAAATTTTTTTTGATGAGATTTTTACTACCACCGGGGTTAAAATATAAGCCAGTAGTAATGCTAGAATAAAGGTCGGCAAAACGGCTCTAAAGGTGTAAACCAAAGCAATAAAAATTAAGAATAATAGTGAGATTATAATGTATCTTAGGCGTATGGTTAAATTCATTTTAGACGATGGTTTTTATAGTGTATTGATAAAATAAAATCTTGGAGCAACAAGAAAAAGGTAGAATATTCAGGTTGTTCATTTATCCAAGCTATCTTTTTTTAGATCTAATGACAAGTATGAAGAGTGTTTAAAGTATCTATTTGCAAAATTGTCTCAGTGTTCTTTTTTAGATATTAAGTCTACTGTTTCAAAATCTTACTTTGCAAGGTGTGCTGGGATCTTCATTAACAGCTTAAGTGTGGTCTGTGGTTGGCTTCTCAACAGATATTTTAAAAATTGTTCTGCTTTGAATTAATATTACCCAAACAAAATGACGAAGAACCATCTCTATGATCTTTCTGGAGTTTCCCCAATCTTTTATTAAAATTGATAACAATACCGCAGAGGAATCGGTAACCTCCATGTCGATTGGAAAGGTTAAAATAAAAGTTAATAAAAAACGAAAAGAGATTTAGTATCAAAACCACAAATGCCCTGGTAGGGGTCAAAGGAACAGAATTAATAATGTCAACTGGTCTCGATGTTACCAACGTGCTGACCGGTGAAGGTATTGTTTCTATGGCAAATATTTCAACCCCGGATGTTGAAGTCAATGTCACTGAAAATCAGGTGTCGCGGGTTAAAAAAAATTTATCGCCAACGAAGCTGGTTACAGTACCTCCTGAAATACAAGCTAATATTTTGACAGTCGATAGCCCTGAAGCTTTTAATCAGGTGCAATTTGGAATTGTTATAGAAAAAGTGGATTCTCAATCAAAATTACTTACTGATTTGTGGTTCTTGCAGTTTAGCCAGGATCAACAATGGAATAAAAAATTTCAAACATTAAAACCTAATTTAATTATCAGCTACTAATTAAGGCCATGGAAACCAATGCCAAGAGAATTCCCAGACCTTGTTTCATTGTGATTGTTTCACCCAAAAAAAATATCGCCATGCTAATCGTTAAAACAGGATATAAAGCGGATAATGTGACGATAATTGAAAGTGGTCCTTTATTAACAGCATAAAGGAATAAAAAAGAACCAAAGAAACCTAAAAATCCAGCCAATATTGCCAGGAAAATACCCAGCGGATGTGTGGCGATTCTAAAAATAAGATATTTAGTGTTACTAACTGTTTAGTTTCCATATCAAAGGGCAAGAAGTGCTCAATTTTACAAATCCCAATTTTTTTAGAATTGGCTCGCTTGTGGGCAATGCGTCGACGTATCCATACTGATATCCTTTATCGATGGCTTCTTTGATTCTGGCCAAAACCAGAGCTGTATAAATACCCTGTCCCCGGTATTCAGGTAGTGTTGATCCTCCAAAAAAGCCAGCAAAATTGGGTTGTTCATCATCAAAGCTAAGTCTACTAATACTGACAGGTTCATTTTGAATATAGGCGACGTAAAGGCTGATCTTTTCCGGCTGGTCTTTAAATTCCTGTCTAAGTGAATCCTGGTGTTTCTCACCCCAAATTGCAGCTGACACTTTCTCATAGTCCTCTAACGCTTCAAGTGTTTCTAACCGTCTGATCTCAACCTGTTTATTTACCTTCAAATCCCCTGGAAGATCTTTTAGATCCAGAACTAAAAAAGCTTCGGGTTCCTCGGCGATAAATCCATATTTGATTAAGCTTTCTTTAAGATTTTTGGGTTGATCATGTTCAAATACTTTCCATTCAAAATCCTGCTGTAGGTTTGTAAAATAGTTGATTTGTTCCTTAATACCTTCGCGTAGTTTTTCAGGGGGAAAACAAGAGTAATAAACCATGCCTTCTCTACCATTTTTACCAGCCTGACGAACAAAATATTCTGTTACGTCGAATGTATCAACTGGATTTTTACGATTTTGGTCAAATATGGATAATACTTTTTGCTTTTCCATAGTACTTTGCAAGGCCTCTATAATGATGTTATTTTTGGATTGAAAACGTTTTAGTATCAGTTTTTAGTCAGGTAGTGTTTTTCGCCACTAAAAGGGTAATCTGATAAACTAAAGATGACTTTATATCCATTTTTCTCATAGAACGATTTTGCCTGAAAATCATAGATATCAACTTTGACGTATAAACACCCTCGTATTTTTGCGATTTCTTCCATTTTTAAAAGCAGTTTTTTACCAGTACCTGATTTTCGCAATTCTTCCTGCACCCACAAAAAATGAATTTCCAACCAGTTTCCAAATGTATCACCAGCGATACCAGCGGTTATTGTTTGGGCTTTATCTTTACACCAAATTGCTATAGGTGGGCGGCTTTTGACATCCAAATGATTTAAATTAAACTGTAATAAATGAGATCTTAATTTTTGAATATCTCGGTCATTGGGGTTTTCATCAACTTCAATTATCATAATGATTTATGGATCTATTTAGGAGCATATTTAGCAAACACTTCAGCTTCAGTCATATTATCAGTGTTGTTTGAAAATCCGTAAGCGTCTGGTTCTTTTCAACCTAAAGCAACATCAAGGATCATCATCACAGAAAATCCGATCATCGTTGCCATGGTTACCAAATCGATATTGGACTGTTCCTGTTGAGATTCCGGAATTAACTCTTCCACGACCACAAAAATCATGGCCCCCGCTGCAAAACAGAGGGCATAGGGGAGTACATTCTGCATGCTCAGGACGAATACGGCTCCGATAACACCTGCAATTGGTTCAACAATACCAGACGACTGACCTAACATAAAACTCTTCCATTTACTAACACCTTCTCTTCGTAAAGGCATTGATACCGCTGCCCCTTCCGGAAAATTTTGAATTCCGATACCAATAGCCAGAGCAATCGCACCGCCAATGGTAGCTGATGGTAGACCCGCTGCCACTGCACCAAAAGCTACTCCGACTGCCAGACCTTCAGGAACATTGTGAAGAGTTATAGCCGTTACCAGCAGTGTACTGCGTTGCCATGAGGTTTTTACACCTTCACTTTGACTAAGTTCTAAGCCAGGATGTAAATGAGGTAAAAAATTATCTGTTAATCGCATAAAAATCCCTCCCCCCATAAAACCAATAACGGCTGTTAACCATGGAGTATGGCCAAGTTGTTCAGCCATTTCCAGGCCAGGAGCCAGCAAGGACCAAAAACTGGCAGCAATCATAACACCGGCGGCAAAACCCAACATAGAATCCATTAATTTACGATTGACTGATTTTGTAAAAAGTACCAGACCAGCTCCGGCTGCCGTTACTCCCCAAGTAAAAAGAGTAGCGATGAAGGCCTGCGTCACCGGACTAAATTGCTGGATAAAATCGATCATTTTAATAATCTCCTTTTTAATATTTTAGAATTTTACCATTAAAATTATTAGAAAGATTAATAACCCATCTTAATTTTAAACCTGGTTCAAAAAATGGTTTTATTCTCCGGATTCTACTTTATCAGCCAGAGCGTCCATAGGCAAAGCCAGTTCAGCTATAGCTACCGCCACTAATTTCCTGAACACTCTTTCTCCTTTTTTTGTTAAATCGCTAATTTATTTAACTTGCTAAACCTTTTCATAATCAATGTTAAAATTTTCTAATAAATGCTCTTTAAAACATTGTTGAGAAGTAACAGGTATTTTAAGTCTCAATCCCTTATCAGTGGTTATCAGGTGTTCATCAGTCAAAGTTAATCTACCATCATGTTGGGCAATAGTACAGATCGTTTTTTGTGTAAAGTGAGAGTTAGGTGAATTAGAATTGTATCTGCACATTTCATTAAAATCAATGATTTCCAGAGGAGCATTCGTAAAACGGTAAATTACCTGCCAGTTTCCTGCTTCCTGTTTCTGAATGATGTACGAATTTTGGGATAAGTTTTGAGGATAAACCCGGTATTTTCCACTAACATCCTCACAGAAGCCTTGTTTTAACGAAATCGGTTTTCGAAAGGCATCTCCAAAACCAACATCAACAACATAAGCGTTTTCAAAATGAACCTATAAGGCCATATGATCAAAGTAGAGGAGACGCTATCGATTACGGTTTCGAATCGATGTAACCGTTTCCCCACCGATGCCCCAATTATCTGTTTCCACTTCATCAATTACCACGACAGTGGTTGCCGGATTTTTTCCAAGAACTTTGACAAGTAAATCAGTGGCTCCTTTGATCAATTCAACTTTTTGTTCGGCAGTAACACCTTCATTGGTAATTCTGATATTAACGTAAGGCATAATTTCTCCTATTATATATTTTTGGCATACACAATTGAGGTACCGACACTGAGTGAGCCCGCCACCTGATAAAGGACACCTACAAGATTTGTGTTGACAATATCCGGTTCCGATGGGACGACCAATAATGGCAACACCAACAAATGCGATAATGATCTCCATTGGCTTGGTATTATTTACTTTTTTTTCAGCGATCCTTTAGACCATGATCCCATATTTCTGAAAGCGGTTTACGGACTGGTGTTTTTCTCTGACTGCCAGATCATCCGGTAATTTATCCGGAAGATCCAAAGCACTGATGCTGAAACCACAGATGGTTTCATACGTTTCTTTGGATACCTTTAGCGCGTCATATGCAATTTTACTCTTTTTTACCATTTTTTGCTTTTTCCAGGGCGATTAAGACATTCCGGTGAAATAGCCGGTAAGGAATACCTGAATAGATTTTGCATCCGGTAATGACAAGCTCGGATCTTTTTGTTTAGGGTTGTTGATACGGGAATCTGAAAAAGTGGTAGCTTCAGCAAATCCGATACTATCAATTCCAATAGAATCAGCCAGGTTTCTGATTTTGTTTGAAAGTAATTCTTTATTCATCTTTTTTATTATTGAATGTTTAAACTACCTTTCAATTGATAAAAAAAACTTAACGGTACGCACTATCGTGGATTTCTGGTACATTCACCACAAGGTCTATGTCCGGCTGAAAGCGCTGTTGCTTCATCTAAAAAAAACAATTCTGTATAATGATGCGGCGACATCAACTCCCGCTTCCTTTCTTTAAATTCCAAAAGGCAAGTCACCCAGTTTTGGTGCTGATGGTTTTTGACCACCTGCCTATTTTCATTGTGCAGAATACCCCTGTTTCCAAGTAATGTCCCCCTGTAGGGCGAGGTTAAGATACGTCCCCAGGGATCTACCCTGTTTTGTAATGGCATAGACTATTTCAGTAGCAATTTGATGTTTAGGGATGATACCCGTTAACAAAATTAGTGATTGTTCAGCTCTTTCTTCATGATCAAATCATTCTGAAATTCATCTCCCATTTTGAATGTATGCCGTCCGGCTTCATAAAACCCCATTTTTATGTAAAATAAAATGGCATCTACATTTTTTTCCCAGACACCTAGCCAGACATATTGCTTGTGCATCTCTGCTGCCAATTGAAGTGCAAAATTCATTAAATATTTGCCCAGGCCTTTTCCAATGGATTTCCTCCTGACATATATTCTTTCAATTTCAATGGACTCAGCATCATTGATATCAGATTGAGCAGCTTTATCATTGATTTTGAGATATCCGGATAACTCATTATCAACCAATAAAAAGTAAAACCAGCAGTCTTTATTATTCAGTTCTGTTGATAGTTTTTCTGTATTGAATGCTTCCTGAAGATATTTATCAATGGTTTCCGGACTATTTAATTTTCTAAAAGTTTCATCATAGGTCTCATACCCTATATTTTGTAACCGCTCCAAATCCTTTATTGAGCATGATCTTATATTGATATTCATACTATTTCCTAACAAGACACAATTGTTGATGATTTATTGATTAGATTTCAGGTTTAATGATCCTAATGCCTGTCGTCTTCCATTAACAAAGGCTTTTACAGAATGGGTAATATCTTCCTTAGTAGTCACCCAGGAACAAACGCTGATTCGAATAACTGCTTTGCCAGCCCAATCTGCACCACCTGCCCAACACTCCCCTGACCGCTGAACGTTTTGCATTGTTTGAATGGTTAGTTCATCACTATCACAAGCAACTAAAACCTGATTAAATACGACATCATTTAATATAGTAAACCCTTCCGCCTTTAATTCTTCTGCAATTTGAAATGCACGCTGATGGAGACCGAGCACCAGTTCATCGACCCCTGCTTTACCCAGATATTTTAAGGTAGCCCATAATTCAATTGATCTGGCCCGTCTGGACATCTCAGGTGAGTAAAGCATTCCATCTTTGTTTTCACTAAAGGAAATATATGACCCCGAAGCATGTAACGCATTGGTTAAAGCTTCCTCGTCATCACACAGTACAATACCGTTGTCATAGGGAGTATTAAGGGTTTTATGTCCGTCCAGAGAGTAAGAATTTGCTCTTTCAATGCCTTTGGTAAGATGTTTTAATTGTCTGGAGGCCGCAGCCCAAAGGCCAAAAGCGCCGTCAACATGAACCCAGGCTCCGACTTCATTTGCTTTGGCACAAATCTCTTCAAAAGCATCAAATGCCCCTGAACGAACATTTCCTGCCTGTAGAATTAAAATGCTGCTCTTATCCAATTCAGGAATTTTAGAAGAATCAATTCTTCCTTCTGAATCTGTGTCAATCCATTCTATATTGTCGATACCAAATCCTAACAGAGAGATAGCTTTTATGACAGTTCCATGGGCATGACGTCCAGCGACAATTCTGACCTTAGGGGCGCCATAAAACCCTTTTTTATTAATATCCCAATTGTTATTTTGAAAAATTCTATATCGGGCAGCAGCCAGCCCACAAAATATCGCTAATGAAGACCCGGTAACAAAGCCCGCCACAACTCTTTCAGACAAACCTAATAATTGTCTTAGCCATGTTTCACAGACAGCTTCTAGTTTCGAAGCTAGTGGAGAAGTCATAAAAAGCGCTGCATTTTGATCCCAAAAATCCGATAACCAACGGGCAGCCAATCCTGCGGGAATCACACCCCCATTGACAAAACCATAATACCGGCCTCCTGTTTGAGCAACTGTAGCCGGACCACCAAATTGGTATAAAAAGTTCAATATTTCGCCTGCATCTCCTATAGATTGCGGCAGATCTTCGGTAAATAGGTTTAAATCGTTTAAAGCCTTATCCGTCGGAAAGACGTTTCTTTCCCTTACCTGCCTGGCATAATCAAAGGCGTATTTTTGTACCTGGTCAAATATGCTTTTATCTTCCATTTCCTGATGCATTTTCTCACGCAGACTTGTCATAGCTAAATCCTACAAATGTGTTTTAATGTATTGTTGCACTGGTAACGGGAAACAATATTTAGAGTTTGTGTTATAGGTTTAAATAGTGTGATGTTTTTCACTATTACTTCGCCAAATGTGCTGCTAGACAATGATATATATTACTCAATAAATAAAAGGAATAAACTTCCTGGTTTTTTTTGAATAGTTTTTGAATGCTTCTCCATAACGTTCAGTTAGGTATATATCCAAACCAGGAATATGATAAAAAGCAAATGATAACCCCATTAATAGAGGTAATCCTAATGACCAGAAATTATAGGTAAACAAACACCAACCTGTAAATAATACAGTATCGCCAAAATAATTGATATGCATAGAGTAAGCGAATAAGCCTTTAGTATAACAGAGCCCATGGTGAGTTGGGGCAGCCTTCCACCATTTGCGTTGAATCTCTGAAGCGCTATTTAAATAGGACCCCAGAAAAAACAATACCAAAGCGACAATATCCAGCAAACCAAACTTAATTGAATAGTCACGAAAAGCTCCGCCCCCAAGAAGTACCAGACCAATTTCAAACAATCCTATAAAAATCAATAACCCCAGTACTTCCGACCACTCAACTTTTCGGACCAACAAATAAAACAAGGTTAAAACATGGCGCAGCCAATAGATAAAAGCACAAACCAGAAGTATTTGGGCTCTGGGAATATCAGTTATCTGCCAGGATTTCCCGAATGCCTGACCTATCACTTCCCATCCCTTTCCATAAATCAGCCATCCACAGGTTAAAACAATGAACAAATGACCCATAGCAAAAGTAAACTTTTGAGGGACAGATCGCCCATGGGTTCGAATGATACCTGCTGCTTTAGACGTTGACTTTTCCATGATCTAAACCTTTATGAAATCATTTTGAAAATTTTCCGACCTACCTTTGGTGAAAGGTGACATTTATCTGAATACAGTTATCCGCTAACCATTGTGTTTCCCGATCTTAACTTAATTATTTGCTTTCAATCGATTATATTTCTTTAGTACGGTTTGTAGTGCCTGGTGAGGTAATCGATAAACTGTTTCACCATTGATACCGGTCATAGTATCGGCAGCTACCATCGCATTAATAATCGCTTCTTCAGTGGCGAAGACAACCCCGTCAAACAGCCCATTCATTAAATCGTTCGGCAACATAGTTACCTGTTCATTGCCTGTACGATTGAATGCGTTCTCATTGGCTGTTGAAAAAGCCAGGAATATATCCCCGGAACTGTTTGCACCATGCCCACCTACTTTACTCAGACCAATCGGAACTCTGGCAGCTAAGCGCTTTAACTGATGCGGTAATAGGGGTGCATCCGTAGCCACAATAACAATAATTGAACCGGTTTCATCGCGAACCTTCTTTGGATAATAACTGGGCATTTGATCAACCAATTCTGTTCCCACCGGAACTCCTGCAATGGTTAAATGTTTGCGGTTACCATAATTAGACTGTACATAAACACCGACAGTATATTGCGAACCATCACTTAGAGTAATCCACCGACTTGAGGTTCCGACACCTCCCTTAAAATCATGGGTAATCATACCTGTGCCACCCCCAACGGAACCCTCTTCTACCAGTCCTGAACGAGCATTATCAAGTGCCTGATGAGCATGCTCTGTGGTCACATGAAAGCCATTAATATCATTCAATACGCCGTCATAAGTTTCACCAACTACCGGTAAGCTCCAAAAATCTTCGTCTTTCAGGGGTGAATAAAAGTTGTTTTGTAATTGCCACTTTATCATAGCATCGTGTACGGCACCAACGCTATGCGTATTAGTGAGCATTATGGGAGTTTCAATAAAACCGGACTCTTCAATCCAGGTGGTACCGGTTAACTCTCCATTTCCATTTAAGGCATACCAACCGCAAAAACAAGGTCCGAAAGCTTTCCCACGAGGTAAAATAGCACTGACACCTGTTCGTATCGGCCCTTGTCCCCTAACTAATGCCCCCTCTCCTTCAATTATTGTAATGTGGCCTACTGCAACATTGGCAACATCTGTGATCGCATTCCATTGACCGGTTTCACCTTTAAAGGGAATACCGAGATCCCGGGCTCGAATGACCATAATTACTCCTGATTGATTTGAACAAACAATCTCTGATAAACTGTTTCCAGCGTTTGTTTATTATATTATAAGAAACCTGCATTTTATCATCTCGATGAGCTTGCGAAGAGAGATCTTATCTCATCCTTAAGATTTCTCCTCATTCTTCGTCGAAATGACAGTTTTATGAGCTCAATAACCAAAACGACTATTTATAATTGACTTCACACTAACCAATTATCATCGTAAATACATATCCAATTACGGCGTTAACAATTTTAAAAACGATAACCATCAGAGAAGCAATAATTATAATCATAGGAAGTACTAATTTTTTATCAAATACTTTTGTTTTTAGAACCACAATAGTTGTTAAGAAATACAAAGGAAGAAATAAATAAAAAGATATTATTCCGATGGTATTTAACAATTGAATTTTTAAATAAAAACTATCTATCGGCGCAACAAAGGTATTCAGTCCAAATGCCATAAAAAATGAAGCTAATAAATATCCTCCGGTGATGATTTTCCTATATTTTTTATCTCGTTCCAATTTTATATTTAGATTTTTAAATTTTATACAAACATCAGTCATTTCACTATATTACAGCGACGATGAGTTTATTAAATATATACTGTCTATTCCATAAAATAATGTGTTTCTGATTCACCTGTTTGATTAAAACCCAATTTTTTGTAGAAGCCAAATGCTTTATTCATTTTTAGGACTTGAAGTTTGATGCTCTTTGCTTATCATTCATTTATACCAACCTAACTTATAACTTAAGTGTTGTTAAACGATCAGGTATATTAATCACAAATTTTCTCAAACTTTCCATCTGTTAAAGCGATTAAATCATTTGGTGATAATTCTATTTGCAATCCTCTACGACCAGCACTGACATAAATCATTTCAAGCTGTGTTGCAGATTGATCAATAACAGTACTTAACTGCTTTTTTTGACCAATCGGACTAATACCACCCGGAATATAACCGGTAGTATTTTCTATCGATTTCTTTTCCGCCATAACTACTTTTTTCATCCCTACCGCTTTGGCAAAGCGTTTTAAGTTAAGTTGCTTTGCTACTGGCAATATAGCAACAAGTAGCTGTTTGTCACTGGTTGTTACGATCAGTGTTTTGAAAACGATACCTGAATCTAATCCCATTTTTAAGACGGCTTCTTCTCCATATGAATCGGCAGTAGGATCATGATCATATTCATGAATATTAAAATTTATGCCTACTCTTTTGGCACAATCAATTGCTGGAGTCATTTCTTTGGTTGGCTAGCATTTAATGGATCTACTGGTGTGAGCTGTTTTGTACCTATTGCGTTGTTCCAACAGCTTATCCAATGAATTTGGGGCAACAAAAGATGGCAATCGAAAAATTGATTTAAGTTTTCTTGGCTGGAATTGTTTTTCACAGGATATTATTTTTTCTGCCAGATTCGTGGAGCTTTCTCCCAGAACAGTCACAGAATTGGCTCTTTTCGTATAACCATTTGCATAACGCAGGATCCATGTGTTCATTTCTATGCTTTCAAAGGCTGGCCAGGCATTCAAGGCTACTTTTTCTAAAATACTTTCAATCATTTTTTATTAGTCAATTATTTGACGCAATGCAGTTCCACTAGTTTTTTTTGTTAGTCTCCCAATTTTTATCCTTATTTTGAAATAAAAACTCCGAATGAGGGACAATGGTTTTAAATCCAATTTTTTCATAACATGATATCGCGGCTTGATTATCAGATTTCACATTTAAACCGACTTGAATACTTTCATCAATTAAAGCCTGACAAAGTTTCACTGTAACCATATAACCATAGCCCTTATTTCTATGCGTAGGAAGTGTGGTTATATTACCCAGATCTGCTACTTTGTATCGTTCCATCTCTTTCTGTTAATCTGAAAGTGCAATAATTGTGGGGATTGACATTCCCACATAAAGCAAAACAACTGCTTTAAGATTATCATTGGATTTGCTTCCATACCAAATGGTATATGGCCAGATAAAACCATCTAAATCTCCAATACTGTACATATGAAGATAAACATTTTTGTAGAGAAATCGTTCAATTTCATTTTTGTCATATAAACGGATGTCATCCATTTGAATTCTCTTTTTTACACAAAGGTTAAGGTTGTTAATAGTTGTAATGATTACCTAACAGTTTGGCTACTTTTTTTGATGATTGATCCCAAGGTTAAAGTAGGGTTATGACATAAAAAAAATGTAAAAAATAGCACAAGCAATTTTGGATAATTTATCATCTGAAAATATGTAGTGGTGTATCTTTTTCCTGATTGACTTAGTTCTCCTTTAATATATTGTCACATATGTTACATTTTTATTTTTAATTTTGCTATATCGTTCAAATGTTTTTATCGAATTAATAAACTTCGGGTAACGTTTGAAGTCGCTGTTAATAAAATAAAAAAAGGAGATTCATCGATACAACATTAAATTATTTGGTACTAATAAACGTTTAGTTTGTGTTTGCATGGTTCATATAGTATACTTCCGTCAAGTCGTTCAATATGGTTAATCACTAATAGGAGGATTCGTGGCTGATTCAATTGAAGTTTTATCAGTTCTAAAGATTGTGTATACAATCTATGCCTGGATTGCAATATCTATTATTGCAAGATTTGGTTTGGCAATTACAAAATCCAAGAAAAAAGAGAAATCACCCAGTTCTAAACTTTTTTGGGCCTATGTTTCAATATTAGTCGTTATTGGAACTGGATTACATTTTTTGACATATGGTGTAGTCCCGTGGGTCTCTGTTGATTTAAATCGATCAGATATCACTGCTCATAAGCAGTTTGAGATTATTTATGAAAACCACAAAATGACATTCTCAGAAAACCCGATGCAAGTTGATTGTGATAAACCAGTTATTTTTAATGCGATTTCCAATGATTTGGTCTATGGGTTTGGAATTTTTAGGCAAAATCATACTCTGGTAACCCAGATGCAAGTGGTTCCACAAAGCAGAAATGATCTTATGTGGAAGTTTCATAAAAATGGCACTTATCACGTGCGATCAACTGAATATTCCGGTCCAAAAGGGGCACATATGCTTGAAAAAAATGTTGTCGTTGTTACGGGTTGTGCTAAAGATGACACTAATTCTTAGGTCAGAGGCATCTTTGCCTTATCCCTCCCCTAAAAACCGTGTTTGAAAGACGGTTCAAATAATTAGAGAAAGACACCCTTGCTGGATGTCTCAGCTATTTAACCTCAGCTGGCTTTTTATGCTCGATATTCTTTTGCCGACAGTGCCGGTAAACGGCGAGCTTAAACGAATCGCCAGATAGATACAAGGACCTTTTATTTGAGATGATCCGTTTCACAGTCAATAGCTTGCCTCACGGTTAACCTGCTATGCTAAGCACCTTGCGGAGTGAGAACCGAACGGCTGAAGCGAAGAACAAATTAACCGTGTAATAGCGCTGTCTTAGGTTTACATAATGATAAAACTGCGTATATATTTATCGACTGATTAGATATCCCTGATCTCAATTGAATTCAAAATTTATATTTTCACCTGCCCTATGAATACAAAAAGCATATCCGTATCCCCTTTTATGACTAATTGTTATATCGTTTCATGTCCTGAAACTGATGAAACAGCAATTATTGATGCCGGAGATGAACCTGAAAAATTGTTAAATTACATCGATGAAAATAAGCTAAGCTTAAAATATCTCATTAACACACACGCGCATCTGGATCATGTCGCGGCTGTGGTTGATATTCAAAAAGAGCGATCGGTGCCCTTTTTATTGCATCCGAATGAAGAAATTGTCTTAAACGGATTAAACCAAAGTCAGCAAATGTTTGGCTTGCCGAATAGTGAAGCACCGACAATAGATCAATATATTGATAAGGATAGCCAAATAAAACTCGGAAATCTGGTATTTAAAGTTATTGAAACCCCCGGACATACGCCCGGTGGTATTTGCTTATTATCAGGAACATTTTTGATTGCCGGTGATACTCTTTTTGCCGGAAGTATCGGAAGAACTGATTTGCCAGGGGGGGATACTGATACATTATTAAGTTCCATTCAGAATCAATTGATGTGCCTGGATGATGATGTCATTGTTTACCCAGGTCATGGACCATCGACGACAATCGGAATAGAAAGAAAATCCAATCCCTTTATAAACAATCGATATGCATAACATATGTTAGCTGAATTTCTATACTGGTTAATACCTTACCAAATTTTTAAATCTGTATTTTTTCGGGCTGGCTTAACCTACCTGACAACCTATTTTCTAATTAATCTATTCATCCCCAAGATTATCAGATTATTTAGACAGAAGGGCATCACCTCCGATTTCAAAGTTGCAGAAAACAGTAAAGGCCCCTATTCAGGTGCCACACCTATAATGGGAGGTATCATATTAATACCTGCTATCGTAATTTCTACAATACTTTGGGCCTGGTTAAATAAATACACCATTTCATTGTTGGTAATCATATCTTCTTTTGCGTTTATTGGTGGCATTGATGATATTATGAAAGTGTTTCATAAAAGAAAAATTGAAGCTGGCGTTGGGCAAAAAGAAAAATATATAGATAAAGCGGACGGCATTTCCGGTAAGATCAGATTGTTATTTGAGTTTTCAATCACGAGCATAGTCATCATCGGTATTTATTATTTTTCCAATGGTCTTGAAAACTATTTGGTAATACCTGGAATTCCAATTGCCAATTGGCACCCTGAAATACCGGTAATGCTATTTGTTCCGTTTATCATACTGGTGATCGTTGTGGGTGCTAATGCAGTTAACCTGACAGATGGTTTAGATTCTCTGGCGGCCGTTCCAATTATAACCTGTTCGGTTTTTATTGCGTCAGCGGCTTATATTGCTGGAGATCCTGAGTGGAGTGAGCGATTACGAATTTCATTTATTACCAGCGATATCAAAGAAGTAACTATATTTGCTATCGCAATCATTGCGGCCTGTATTGCTTTTTTAAAATTTAATTCACCACCCGCATCCATTTACATGGGTGATATTGGATCATTAGGTTTCGGGGCCTCCATCTGTACCATGTTTATTTTTGTGAGATCTGAATTTTATTTACCCATTGTCGGTTGGGTCTTTGTGCTGGCAGCGGTCAGTTCAATAATACAAAGGATCTGGTTCAAGGTTGCAATGTGGAAAAAAGGTAGAAACTGGGCGGAAAAAAACCGTTTTTTTTATAAGGCTCCTTACCATCACCATTTACAGGAAATGATGGAGTATCGCGAAGAAAAACCTGATATTCGATCAATCTGGCATGAGTGTATGATTAAAATTGGCATGGGGCATATTTCAGATGAGAACAAGTATAAACAACGGGATCATATTAATAATAAAGTAATCTGGACTCACCATTTAAGAGCCGTTTCTCTATTGGTCATTGCAATGGTCATTTATTTCAAACTACGCTAATTTCCCACTTAATTAATGTGATTTCAAAACGGCTATTTTCACAAGAATACACAAATATCATCAAAAAGTACAAAGACAGGGTGTCTACCCAGATAATATCTGGTATCCAAATCCTTTACCAACAAGTTACCGAAAAACAAGGTCGGTTGGATGAATTGCTGTCTCAGAAAAAGGCTTTGTCTCAAATAAAGTCATCATCCGACACCCAGGACAAACAAAATTATCAAACCATAGAATCAGCCAGTCTGTTAAGGTCTGAAATTAGTGCATTACGTAAAGAATTAAAACAACAAAATCAATATCTGGATCAACAATTGTTACACCTGCCTAATGTTCCAGATCAACAAACACCGACTGGGAGCACTTCTGAGCACAACATTGTTACCCAAAAATGCCTGAATAAACCTGACTTTGGTTTTAAACCCAAAACCTATTGGCATTTGAATCAAAAACTAAAATTGATTGATGCAGATCGTGGACAAAAATTAGCCGGGAACCGTTTTTCAGTTTTGAACCCCACCGGTGCATTAATGGAAAGAGCCCTGATAAATATGATGTTGGATATTCATACCCAGGAATTTAAATATCGGGAAATGGGCTTACCACTATTAGTTAATGAAAGTGCTTTAATAGGTTCCGGACAATTCCCTAAATTTGCAGATCAGGTCTATTCCACAAATCCGGATTTATCTCTGATCCCCACAGCCGAGGTCCCTCTGGTGAATCTTTTTTCCGGGGAAAAACTGGCTGACAAACATTTACCAGACAAGATGGTTGCTTATACGCCTTGTTTCCGAAGGGAAGCCGGAACTTATGGTAAAAAAGATAAAGGTTATATCCGGCAGCATCAATTCAATAAAGTTGAACTGGTTCAAATTGTTAAACCTAAAAATTCGCCAAACACATTACGGGAAATATTAAAGCAGGCGGAAACAATCGTACAACGCTTAAACCTTCCCTACCGGATTATTGAATTATGTGCTGGTGAGTTAGGTTTTAATGCCGCCAAGGGATATGATATTGAAGTCTGGTTTCCGGGCAGTGAACAGTATGTTGAAGTATCTAGTTGTTCTAACTGTACTGATTTTCAGGCCAGACGCGCCAACATAAAATTTAAACCCCGGGGAAGCAAAAAAACCAGACTGGTTCATACCTTAAATGGCTCCGGTTTAGCAGTGGGGAGAATACTTTTAGCTATTTTAGAAAACTTTCAACAACAGGATGGTACTGTTTTAATTCCAAAAGCATTATTTCCTTACATGAAAGGCTTGACAAAATTAACCATAAAAAAGTAATTATAGAGATCACTTGGAGGGATGGGAGAGTGGTTGAATCCGGCGGTCTTGAAAACCGTTAAGCGTAAGCTTCGGGGGTTCGAATCCCCCTCCCTCTTCCAGATATATCGATGTCTGGTAAAATGTAATTACAAAATAGCTATTCAAGGAATAGGTATACTGCAATTGCATTTATTAATATGGTCATCCAAAAAATAGGCAAAACGGTTCAAATACGCATGTAATTGATGTGTGGAGAGATGCCAGAGAGGCCGATCGGGGCAGATTGCTAATCTGTTGTACTCGCAAGGGTACCCGGGGTTCGAATCCCCGTCTCTCCGCCATTCAAATTTTATTTTTAGTTGGCTGCACCCGTAGCTCAGCTGGATAGAGCGTCTGTTTGCGGAACAGAAGGCCATGGGTTCGAATCCCTTCGGGTGTACCACTAAAATTCAAACCAAGCGTAAGCAACCCTAAGGCAAGCAAATCAAGACGCACGCAGGTAACGTTTTGTGGAGAGATGTCCGAGTGGATGAAGGAGCACGCCTGGAAAGCGTGTAAATGGGTAACTGTTTCCGGGGTTCGAATCCCCGTCTCTCCGCCAGTTTTTTTTGGTGATCCGCGCAACTGAAAGGTACGAACCGTGTCAGATCCGAAAGGAAGCAGCACTAAGTATTGGAAGGTGTGTGCGGATCACTTTCGCCTCCGGATTGTACTGAACCAAAAACCAGTATTCAATATGTCCTACCTTGTCCTGGCCAGAAAACTCAGACCTAAAACATTTCATGACATCATTGGTCAGGAACATATCTGGAAGACACTTATTTCTGCGATCAAAACCAACCGTGTCGCACATGCTTTTTTATTTACCGGACCGCGTGGGACCGGGAAAACCAGCTGTGCCAGAGTATTAACTAAAGCCCTTAATTGTCTGTCTCCGGTTGAACATGAGCCCTGTAATCAGTGTGAAAATTGTCTTGAAATCAATAAAGGAATTGCCACTGACGTTTTAGAAATTGATGCCGCCTCCAACAGGGGGATTGAGCATATCCGGGAACTTCGGGAAGGTGTAAAGTTTTCACCGGCCAAGTGTACTTATAAAATTTATATTATTGATGAGGTACACATGTTAACCACAGAGTCTTTTAACGCTTTGCTAAAAACTCTGGAAGAACCCCCCAGTCATGTGAAATTTATTCTCGCCACCACCGATCATCACAAAGTCCCTATCACTGTTATTTCAAGATGTCAGCGCTATGATTTTACAAATATTTCATCTCAACCAATGGTGCAATATCTGAAAAAAGTAGCTGCCAGTGAAGACCTTAATATAAGTGAGTCCGCCTTGATGTTAATAGCCAATCATTCTGCCGGAGGGTTGCGGGATGCACTAACAACCATGGATATGCTAATCGGGCAAAGCAGCAATCAAATCCAGGATGATGAAGTCGTTGAAATACTGGGTTTGAATAATATCAAGGAGGTAGATCAGCTATTATACTTTATGGTTGAGAAAGATTTATCAAAAGCGCTCGGGTATTTTCATGGATTAACAGCTAAAGGGCGTTCCTTAACTCAATTAATTACTGATTTACTCAGGGCAGTTAAGGATTTATCATTGGTTTCCTCGCTAAAATCAGATCAAATCCATTGGCACCAGTTTTTACCGGAGCAATACGAAACTTACCAATATTTATCGAAGCAAGTAACCCCAGCCACACTCCAACAATATTTTCAGATTCTATTGGACGTCGAAAATCAAATCAAACGTAGTTCTCAGGCTAAAATCTGTGCAGAAATGGGTATCATCAAATTATGCGGAGTAGAATCCATTGCCGGAGTTGCTGAAGTGCTGACATTACTTAAAGAGCACTCAGTACTGCCTAAAAAAAAAGACCTTAATTTGATTCAAGACGTTCTCAATACCAATATTACTCTTAATAAGAGACCATTCAATCATCCTGAAACTTTACCTGTTGAGCAGATTTCACCTCAAAACAGACAAATAGAAGATCACCCCCGGGAACCATTATCTCCTAAAATTGTACCATTACAAAATTCTAACATTTCAATTGAAAATACTAACCTGACAAACACCGAGCCCCAATTACCAACTGGAACGGCAGCAACCTTTAATATTGAAAAACCTATTCCAGAAATAATGCCAGGACCAGATGATCTTCCGAATAGCGCTCCCTCATTCACAGAAATCAGTACCGTAGAAGAGCCTGAGGTCCAACAGCAAACCATCCAGCCTGAAATACAAAAACAGAAAGCGTTAACACGAATCAGAAATGAAAACAATGAATCTCAAATCGTCAAAGATCAAGATTCGGAAAACCTCGTTTCAGAACCAAGCATTGAAAAACCCGTTGCCGAATTACCAGAAATTGAACAATCAGAGA
>Ga0233437_1003130_pt1 | contig 22590 bp, 15 predicted proteins | sample SI_122_August201_FD_182714 | JGI IMG/M metagenome (GOLD analysis project Ga0233437, IMG submission 182714) | Seawater microbial communities from Saanich Inlet, British Columbia, Canada - SI_122_August2016_200_MG | ecosystem: Environmental > Aquatic > Marine > Inlet | place: Canada: British...
AAACAAAAAGGAAGTATTATTAGATATTAGAAAAGACGCGATTCGCAATGGTATGATTCCAACCATTAATTCTATGGCAACTGCTGGACTAGTGAGTCTCCCAGGCATGATGACAGGACAGATTCTGGCTGGAAACCCACCAGTAACAGCAGTTATGTATCAAATTTTAATCATGTTTTTAATCTGTGGTGGTACTGGATTTGGTGTATTTATTACCGTTTTGTGGGTATCTGATAATTTCTTTGATACCCGTCTTCGATTGAAATTAAACCAGTTTACTTAGTCCTTGAACGAAAATGTATCAGTCCGGTAATTAGGGGTATCGCTGCGAAGCCTCACGATCATAGTAACTATCTGGTATTTCATGATTAAGTCTTTGCTAAGTATTGTACATGTCTCCGAATTACCTATTTTTCGTTCAGATACTACTTAATAAATATTTTTTAAAGTCTATTTCTCTTCTCATCTATTGTAATTTCGCTACATAATTGTTTAAATCTTTCTCTAATCCAGGATCTATATCAGGCTTGATATAGCTTGCTAATCGCTGATTAACTTTATCACCGGCAACTTGGTCGAGGCGTTTTGATCCAGCTTTTTGCCAGGTTTCATAATTTGACCGACACATCAAATCTGGAATAAAAAACTCAGTTCGACAGCGCTTGAATGTTGTGGGATGGGTTAAGTATTGCCCGCCTGCACCGACATTTTTGATAACATCTAAATCAATTGACGAGGCTGATGCTTCTACTGGTTGCAACATTTTTCTGGCAACACCACAGATTTCCTCATCGATGATAAACTTTTCAAAACTCATTGCGATATACGATCCCAGAATTCCACAGGCATGGAGAATCACGTTAATTCCTGCTCTAGCAGCTGTACTAATTGCTAAGGCAGACTCCGCACCAGCCTGGGCATCCGGGAATAGTGCATCTGTTAAACCACCACCTGAACGACTTGGAAGCTCATAATAACGAGCCATTTGTGCTGTATAAGAAATATTTCTGGACAGTGCCGGAGCACCGATGGAAAGGCCACCACTTTTCATATCCATTGCAGAAGACGTTGAACCATATACAACTGGAACTCCTGGTCGAACCAATTGAGAAAGTGTAATTCCAGCTAAAATCTCGGCATTTTGAAGGGCCAATACACCATCCAAATTTACTGGACCCGATGCACCAGCCATGATCAATGACGCAACGATGCAAGGTTGGCCATGACGCGCCAATTGTATTAAAGAACCGATCATTTCGTCAGCAAATTGTAGCGGAGAAAGGGAATTAATTAATGAAATGCTAATGGGTTTATCTTTAATTTTTTCCAAACCTCCCCAAACCAACGATGCCATTTCGATGCCTTCTAATGCACCCTGTTTAGAAATGGGACTTCCCATAAATGGTTTGTCACAATATAAGATATTAGAAAGGTTCATATGTAAATGACCTAATGCAGGATTGATATCAGATGGCTCTACCATCATCCACCCATTCATATCAAGGTATTTAGAAGTATGGATAAGTTTACAGAAATTATTATAATCCGCCATTGTTGCTTTCCTCTGTTCACCCTCTGAAGTAACCACATTTGGTGCTCCGTAACCAGGTAAGAAAACAAAATCATCTTCACCAATAGAAACACTTTTTTCTGGGTTTCGTGCTTCAATCGTAAATTTTTCCGGAACCGTTTCTAAAGCTTTCATCACTTCCTTCTCTTCAAAAAAAACAGTTTTATCATCTACTTTAAATCCATGGTCTTTGAAGATTTGAATCGCTTCATCTTCATTCATAACAATTCCAACGGTTTTAAGGAGATCCATAGAAGCTTCATGGATGTTTTCTTTTTGATTCTTTGTCAGTGCCTGCATTCTATCATACATAAAAATGACCTCCTGAATTTTAAACGAGATTTGTTTATGGAATGTTCAGATAATTTCTGGGTCGCTAACTATCTAAATATTGTTTTAAAACCGTGTTTGAGCAATTAATATGCCTGATGTTTTAACAGAATTTACCCATTTTCTTGAAACAAGCCTGTTTCTTGAAAATATTAAGTTTGCAAGGTTTACCTTAAATTGAGAAATAGTGATATCATAGGGCTTTATACTTTTATGATATTGAGAATTGAATGCGTTTATAATTTTTTCATTTTTAAAATATAGTTATATTCATTTAAATCACTTCTAATCATACAAGACTATTTTATTAATTGATATGTAAATTTTACATGTCAATATTTACGTAAATTTTTCATAAATTGCTTGATTAACGATTCGGTTTTCTTTTAAACAGATATGGTTTTATATCCCTTTTTACATTAAATATATGACCAGCTAATTAGTAATATATATAGAAAGATGACTGCTTTAACAGACGACAAACGCTTATATAAAAATGTTATAAAATTGTAATTCCGTTGGCAAAATTTTAGAATCTACTTGCTTTTCAATTTCATCCGAAAAATTTCGAAAATTGATATTTAAAAAAATGACCCTATTAATAATTATGATATCATATTGAAAATATGAACTAAATGCTATTTTATAAATCTTCATTAATGCCTGTATTTTCTAAAGGCATGTAACTTGCTGAAAAGGCAAATTACTATTTTTTACTTGTAAAGACACAACAACGCTCATTGAATAAGACTTTCTTTGATTCTTATAACCGGTACTGGAATTTATGTAAGAATTTGTCAGAACCCTTTTACTCTTATCAGAGGTCCTTATGAAAACGAATGCCAGAGTAGTAGTGATTGGTGGTGGAGCCATTGGAACCAGTATTTTATATCATCTTGCCAAATACGGATGGAAAGATGTGATGTTGATCGAAAAACATGAATTGACTTCAGGTTCCACCTGGATGGCAGCCGGAAATTGTTCTTTTTATCACCCGAATTATTATTGCGCCCAAATTAATATCAAAAGTGTGGATATATACAAACAACTGGAAGCAGAAACAGGTCAACCCGCAGGATGGCATACCACAGGTGCCATTCGTCTGGCAGACAATGAAGGGCGAATGGATGAACTCCGGTACAATGCTGCAAAAGATCGTTGTCTGGGTATAAATGTTGAAATGTTAACCCCTGACGAAATTGGGAAGTTACATCCGTTATTGAATACAGAAGGGATCCTTGGAGGACTTTATCATCCGGATGACGGTGATGTCGACCCTAACAGTGTCACACAGTCCATGGCTACTGGAGCCAGACAGTACGGCGCTGAGATTAGTCAACATACCCTGGTCAAAGCTCTGAAACAAAAATCCAATAGTGAGTGGATTGTCGTCACTGATAAAGGGGAAATCACCTGTGAATGGGTTGTAAATGCTGCCGGTTTATGGGCACCTGAAGTTGCCAGAATGGCTGGAATTGAAGTTCCTTCAATTGCCATTGAGCATTCTCACATTTTATTTGAAACGATTGGGGTCGTAAATGACAGTGATACCATGCTTCCTTTGATACGAGACCCGGATCGCTCAATTTATGTGCGACAGGAAATGGATAGTTTGATCCTGGGAATGTATGAAAACTATGGTGAACAATGGCATAAACATGGCGTTCCCTGGAATTATGCTCAACAGGAACTACCGGTAGATTTGGATCGAATCATGGAAAATGTTGAACATGGCATGTATCGTTTTCCAGCGATGGCTGAAACAGGAATGAAACATACCACTTGTGGACCTATCACATACACTCCTAATGGGGATCCATTAGTTGGCCCGGCCTATCCATTGAAAAATTTCTTCCATGCCTGTGGCTACAGCTTTGGAATAACACAAGCTGGAGGTGTTGGACATTACATCGCCGGTTGGATGATGAATGGAGAACCAGAAATAGACTTATGGCCGGTTGATAGTAGACGCTATGGTAGCTTTGCTAATTGGGGTTATAATACCGAAAAAATTGCAGATACTTATCCAAGATTATACGCAACTTATTATCCAAATGAATGGCGTGATGCAGCCCGCCCTAACCGGGTTTCTCCAATTTATGATTATCAAAAACAGGCCAATGCAGCTTTTGGAGAATATTTTGGATGGGAATGCCCTAATTGGTTTGCGCCTAAAGATGTCAAACCGGAAGAGACGCCAACTTGGCACCATTCAAATGCTTTTCAATATGTGAAGGAGGAATGCCTCAATGTAATGAACAACGTGGGATTTTTAGATTTGACCCGATTCGCCAAAACCAGAATCTCAGGAAGTGGTGCAAAAGAATGGTTAAACCATATGAGCTGTCAAAATGTCCCCAATAAAAACGGGCGAATTGCTTTAAGCCCCATGCTGGACCATAATGGTGCCTTCAAATCGGATATGACAATTACCCGAATCAATGAAAATGACTACTTTTGTGTGACAGCCAGTATGGGAAAAAGGCATGACCAGCATTGGATGATACAAAATTTACCTGATGACAATTCCGTTAAAATGGTGGATGAAACATACACAACTGGATGTTTCGTTCTGGCCGGTCCTAATTCAAGAAAAGTCCTGGAAAAAATGACATCTTCAGATGTTGCCAACGATGCTTTTGGTTTTGGAACGAGTCAGGAAATGTATCTGGGTCGAATTAAGTGTCAGGTGAATCGAATGAATTACGTCGGTGAGTTGGGATATGAGATTTTTCATCCAATTGAAAGCCAAATTCCGTTATATCAACTGATAGATGAATCCGGTAAAGGCTTTAGCCTGAAAATGTTCGGTATGTATGCCATGGAATCAATGAGGCTGGAAAAGGCTTATTTAGCCTGGAAGAGTGAAATGAATGTCCATCATACACCATTTGAAACTAATGTTGACTGGACAGTAAAAATGAAAAAGGATTTCATCGGTAAAAAAGCCTTGGTTCAGCAAAAAGAAGCAGGTATCAAAAAGAAGTTGATATGCTTGATTGTTGAGGCTGACGATGCGGATGCTTTAGGTTACAACGGTATTTACCACAATGGAAACCTGGTTGGAATGACGTCCTCCGGTGGTTTTGGGCATCGAACGGAAAAAAGTATTGCCTTTGGCTATGTGGATAATGAACTGGCTACCATTGGCAATAAATTTGAAGTTGATATTTTAGATATTAAACGAGCAGCGACTTGTGTCGAAATGTCGATTTATGATCCGGAAATGAAAAAAATGAAAGCTTAGTTAAATTGTTAGTAAATGATCATTATTTTTTTGAATAACTCTTGAAAGCATGAAGCATTTAATTTAAAAGAAGCAACTGATTATTTATTTACTAAAATTGTTTATATTTTACGAAATTTTTGACCTTGAGGAGAATCAAAATGAATAAAAAATATGATGCGATCATAATTGGTGCCGGTGTAATAGGGTGCCCAATAGCTTATGAACTATCTAAAATGGGATACAAAACCTTGAATGTTGATAAACTTCCAGATGCTGGTGAGGGATCTACAGCCGGTTCATGTGCCATTGTCCGTGCACATTACTCAACCGCAGACGGGGTTGCCATGGCATATGAAGGATTTAAGTATTGGCTGGAATGGGAAAAGTATTTAGACAACGTCAAAGATGAAAAAGGACTCGCCAAGTATATGAACACCGGATCGATTCTACTCAAGAGTCAAGGTCACAAATGGCAGGTCGTTAAAGATAACTATGACGAAATTGGTGTCAAATACGAAGTTTGGGACAATGATAAAATCATGGAGGAAGTTCCGGTTTTCGATTTACATGAATTTTGGCCAGTAAAACGCCCGGAAGATCCAACTTTTTTCGATGAACCAAAGGAAATGTTAGAAGGTGCTCTATTTTGTCCGGAAGCTGGATATGTCAATGATCCGGCACTTTCCGCCCATAACATCATGCGAGCAGCTGAAGCAAAAGGTGCTGAGTTTTTATTCAACGCAGAAGTGGTAAAAGTTAGAAGTGAAAACGGTCAAACCACTGGAATCACCTTAAAAGATGGAACTGACATTGATGCCGGCGTTGTTGTCAATGTCGGAGGCCCCCATTCTTTCAAAATCACTAAAATGGCTGAAGGTGTCTGGGAAGGGTGTAATATCAAAACTAAATCGCTACGTCATGAAGTCATGTATTGTCCCTCTACAGAAGATTATGACTACTTAAACGATGGTTATCACACTTCTGATGGAGATGTTGGATGTTATTATCGCCCGGAAGCAGGAAATCTGTTTTTAATTGGTAGTGAAGACCCGGAATGTGATCCTCAGGAATGGGTAGATCCAGATGATTTTTATGCCGGAAAAGGTGGACCGGGAAAAGACAATCAACTGTCAGAAGACCAGTGGAAAGCCCAATGTTACAGACTTGCCAGACGAATGCCTTCTTTACAGGTTCCTAATCAACCCAATGGTGTGGTTGATCTTTATGACTGCTCTGATGATTGGATCCCGATTTATGATAAAACTGATCTGAAAGGATTTTATTTAGCTATTGGATCTAGTGGTAATCAATATAAAAACGCACCGGTTGTCGGTCACATGATGGCACAACTGATTGATGAGTGTGAAAAAGGATTGGACCATGATAAAACACCGTTTCAGTATAAATTGCCCCATCTGGGTCGTGTATTAGATATTGGCTTTTTCTCAAGAAAAAGAGAAATAAATTACAATTCCAGTTTTTCAGTAAATGGGTAATTGTTAGAAATGAATTGCTGATTTCCGAAGTCAGATCACCTCACCATATTCTCAACAATTGCAAAGTGAGAATATGGTGAGGGAACTTTGTAAAATAACTTGCCTTAAGGACAAATGAAAATTTTTGTTTGTGTAAAACATGTTCCTGATTCCGCAGCAACTATCACTGTCATTGAAAAAAACCAGATCGATGAACAAGTGACCTTTCTTATAAACCCCTATGATGAAAATGCGATTTCTGCGGCAGTAAAACTAAAAAACCAATTTGAAGGATCAGAGATAATCGCAATTTCAGTTGGTAAACCGAAAGCTTCAGAATCAATTCAATCCGCTTTGGCCATGGGTGCGGATAGAGCCATTCATGTTGTAACAACCACCAATGTCGATAGCATTTTAACGGCTAAAGCACTTCACCAGGCCATACAAAAAGATGGTTCACCTGATTTGATATTAATGGGAAAAGAATCTATTGATAACGAAGGAATGCAGACCATGTTTCGTTTGGCAGCCAATTTTAATTTCCCGATAGCCAGCAATGTCTTTTCTCTGGAATTAAAAAACCGATGTATTTTTGTTGAAAGTGAATTGGAAGCCGGCAAGATTGAAAAAATTGAGATAGATCTACCCTGTGTGCTTGCTGTCAGTAAGGGGCTAAATAAACCCCAATACCCAACATTACCGCAAATTATTCAAGCTAAAAAGAAAAAAATTGAAAGTGTTAATATTGACTCTTTGGTTCCCAAAATACTTAAATCGCAGATGACCATCATTGAACTAAGTCCTATTTCAGAACATCGAAAGTGTATAGAACTAGAAGGTGATATTGAACAAAAAGTAGAACAATTATTCACTATATTAAAAAACGAAGCCAAAGTGATCTAAGCCGATATCTATGAAAAAAGTTGCCATTTACATCGAGACAGAAAAAGGAAAAATAAAATCCGGAAGTTTTGGAATGATCACAAGCATAAGGAATAGCAGCGTAGAACTCTATGCCATTATTATTAATGATTATTCAGAAAAATACCGGGAAGAACTACAATTATACGGCGTGCAAAAGGTACTGTTTGTAACCACTAATAACGGGTCAGCCAATTATCATCCTGAGTTATGGTCAAGAGCAGCTATTTCAAGCTTGAAATACTTAGAAATAGACACATTAATCGCTTTAACATCTACCAAAGCAAAAACAGTATTGGCAATGATTGCAGCTAAGCTGGATGCCCCGCTGGTATTGAATTGTCTTCGGGTGGATCTTATTAAAAACAAGGCTGAAAAAATACTCTATTCCGGCAAGACCAATGGTACAATTCTATTGAAAGGAAAGCATTATATTTATGGCATGAGAAAAGGAAATATAGATCCAGAACAAAATCCCTGTCAGAGCGAATCTCTCTTTTTTGAAACATCAGAAACCCTGAATAAAAATTATCATTATCTGGGAGAAAAGTCAGAAGCAACTGATACTGTTGACTTATCAGAAGCTGAAGTAATTATTTCCGGTGGCAGAGGAATGGAAAATCAACAGAATTTTGATATCCTGAAAGCATGCGCTAAAAAGATGAACGCATCTGTAGGCGCTTCCAGAGTAGCCGTTGATTCAGGTTGGGTACCTTATGCCATGCAAGTTGGTCAAACCGGTGTCAAAGTAAACCCTAAGGTCTACATAGCCTGTGGATTATCGGGGTCAGTTCAACATTATGCTGGAATGAAAACATCCAATATAATCATAGCTATAAATCAGGATCCCAATGCAGCGATTATCTCTAATTGCGACTATTATATCGTGGAAAATCTTTTTGATGTTGTCCCTTTGTTAACCAAAAAGCTGGAATCAAAAATCTAAATATTTACTAACGCTTTAATTGGTATTTTTTTAATTTGTAATATAGCAACTGTCTTGAAATACCAAGTTTAGCCGCAGTTTTAGTAATATTGCCTTTTGTCTGTAACAGGATTTCCTGTATCAACTCTTTTTCCTGAATATCGGAAATTGATGAAGATCTGGACTTTTGGTATAATCGCGGTTTGATGGTTGTTGTTGATCGATCTTCAGGTATATAGCGCGCTGGTATTTGATCATTTGTATGATCCGGAAAAGAAGATAAGTTGTCTTTTAAATGTTTATTTTCAATAACGTTTCCGCTTTCAATGATATTCATGGCACCTTCAATCACATGTTCCAGTTCCCGTATATTTCCAGGCCAGTCATATTCTTTCAATTGTTGCTTTACCCCTGGCGAAATTGAGCGAATTCGTTTTCCCAATAATTTATTATGTTTTTTGATAAAATGTTGAATCAATAATTCAATGTCATCCAAGCGTTCATTAAGCGAGGGTATTTTAAGAAAAACGACTCCTAATCGATAAAAGAGATCCGGCCGTAAATCACCTTTAGAAATTGATTTATAAGGTTCTTCATTAATTGAGCTAATCACTTTTAAATCTAAGGCAATTTCTTTTAAAGATCCCACTCTTCTAATTTTTTTATCTTGAATGACTCTCAGAATTTTAGCCTGAAGTCCATTAGGCATAGAATTAAGTTCATCTAAAAATATTGTTCCACCATTGGTTGCCTCAAAAAGCCCTTGTTTTTCAATAGCACCCGTAAAAGCACCTTTTGAAGTTCCAAACAAAATTCCTTCCAGTAAATTCTCCGGAATCGCTGCGCAATTAACAGGCGTAAATCGTTTTTTATTGCGACTACTCAAATTATGAATAGATTTAGCAAATAATTCTTTACCTGTACCGGTTTTTCCACAAAGCATTACTGGTGAGGGGGTATTCGATACTATTTTCGCGGTATTTATTACATCTTGAAATTCAGGATTCTTGCCAATGATATCAGCAAAAGTAAAATTAGTGCTGTATGGAGCATGCACTTTTTTATTTTGAGAAGCGGCAATAAAAAGTGTATCTTCCAGAAGTTTGTAATCCCTGATAAAACACGCTGCCCCTGCCAGGATCTGATTTTTATAAAGCGGAAAAACACTATGGATTGAATTTACAATTTTTCCAGTATAAGTACGGTAAACAAAAACTTCATCGATAATGGGTTCCTGGGAAGTCAAACATTGCATGATCTTACTATCCTTTTCCGTTAAATCATAAACTTCAGTCACTTTTTTTAACAGCACATCCTTTGATGTTAAATCATCTATTTTTTGAATCTGTTTGTTGTAATATTTAATGATTCCATTTTGATCCACGATGATGATTCCATCACTGGAAAGGTCAAAAACCGGCAGAAAATCAATATCATCCAGGCGTGTTAATAACTCAGTATCTTTCATAAAAAATCCAAATTCAATACTTTCTACCTATCAGAAAATAATCAAGTTGTTGTCGTTGAAATGCCTTAATGTCACATTAATATTGGTAAACTGCAATAAATTAGTACCAATAATTTAAGTGCCCAAATAACACATTTAGATTGAAATCTAAATACGAACGATTATGTAAACAGCGGACTGAAAGAAAGGGTGCAGTTAGATAGGTGATACACTCAGAGATCATAAATATCCCTGAGCATACCAAAATACGAGACAAATTGAGATTTTTATAAATAAAATACTGGCTTTATTTATTTAAGCGCATCATCCATTCCGTAAATTTTACTTCACCAGCGGGTGAAAGGTCGAATTCTTCTCCAGCACTTAATATAACCTCTGTTATAACATGTGCATATCCTCTGGAACACGTCAGCAATATACCTTCCAAACCCTCATCCTTACTTAACACCACGATCTGAAAAGGAACATGTGCGAAAGGACCTTGAAGCAGAAAAGGTGCTTTTTTATTAATATCCAGAAAATCAAGGGAACTTAACTTTTCTGCTATTGAAAAAACTTTATCACCGATAATTGCAAAGGCCACTGTGGCTTCAGAAGTATCTGTATACATTGGTTCTTTAGGCAATTCTGGTGTTTCTTTGGCAAACTGCCAAACTGAAGCCTGGATACCATTCATACGATTGATCAAAACATCATCAGTTAATACTGAATGACCCGGTTTTGTTGGAATCGATACATCCGCGGGTTTTAGCTTTGAAAGCTTTGCATCCTGGACATCCCATCGACAAACATGAGATAAATCAACAAGATACTGTCCGGTTTTTTCATTTTCATACTCTAACACTACCGGCCATAAATTACGATTTTCTGTTTTTAAGGGCCGGGCGCTAAATGAAACCGGAGATTGTCTTAAAATTTCCGTCATATTTACCTCACATTTTCATTCGTTGTCCTTCAGGATCATAAAATGGCATTTTTACTACCGTTGCTGATAGTGTATTGCCTTGGCATTCATCCTCATAAATTTGCAATTGAGTGCCGGTTTCAGAAAGTTCCGCTTCTACCAGTGCCATACCCACCGATTCGTTTAATGAAAAACTTTTTCGCATGGTGCACACATATCCCCGAATTCTTTCATCGACGATAATAGATCCATCTTTAGCAGGACGATCAGGATCATCCATTTTAATTCCCACCAATCTGAAACGGGATTGATCTTGTTCAGCTTGCTTTAATGCAACAGCACCTACTTTATTGGCCGCCGATAATTTGCGGGCCCATAAAAATCCCATACCGACATCCAGCAAATTCGTACGTTGTTCAGATTCCTGACCCAGAATAATATGACACTTTTCCATTCTCAAAACATTTTGTGCTTCAACACCAAAGTTTTTGATTCCAAACTCGGCACCAGCGTTACTTAATATTTTCCAAAGTGCTGGCATAAAAGAGGATGGTACATGGAATTCATAGGATAATTCACCGACAAACCCAAGACGCATCGCTTTTACAGGGATAACATCATTGATTTTAAATTCATGGTAAGCTGAAAAAGTAAAGCCAGAGTTTGAGACATCAAAATCTGTGACTTTTTCAAGAACTTTACGTGAATTTGGACCGGAAAGGTTAATGACTCCCATTGCATCAGTCAAGTTTACCAAGGCAAAATTCCAATCTTCAAAACGAGTAAAATATCTGATCCATTCCACAGTAGATCCTGCCCGTCCCGTTGAGGTCGTAAAATAGTAATCATTCTCGGCCAACTTTATGATGACACCATCATCAATCACACAACCATCTTCGTTGCACATGGCGGAATATTTAATGCGCCCTTCCTTCAATTTCGCGATATCGCTGATATAGACACGCTGTAATGCTTTTAAGGCATCAGGTCCATGGATTCGGAATTTACCCAGGGTTGAACCATCTAACATACCCACATTACTTCGAACATTTAAAATTTCGTCTTCACAAGCAAAATCCTCAGAAAAATAACGGGCCCGATTCCAAACACCAATTCGCCTGAAAACCCCTCCATCTTGTTCCTGAAGCGCATCTATGGGTGTCTGCTTGTATATGTCATGATTAGTACCGGCATACGTGGCAATAAAAGTTGGTATCAGAGGTGCTCTTTGGTTCGTAGGATAAATACTTTCATTTCCTTTGACCTGGTACTTAGCCACAAATAAAGGTAAATTATGCCCCGGAATTCCTCCCTGCCCAGGTCCAAGACCCGCAGCAGTAAATCGTTTGATTAACTCAGGAACGTCAAAACCTTGTTCAATGGCTTGTTTAATGTTCTTGATCGTAGCATCTTCATCAAAACAAATGAAACTCTTTCTGCCGTTAACCGGTGCCATTACAAGCTTTCCACCTTTATCCGGCCCTGGTAATCCATCAAGTTTCTTAAGTGCTTTTTTAATGTCAGTGGCGCAGGAAATTCCACAATCAGCTGCTGCACTTAATCCGGCTAACATGCCTGATGTTTCAATCGCACTAGGACTTCCCAATCCCATCATCCTACCGGCCGCATAAGTTTTATCCGGAAGATTGACGGGCAAAAAGAAATTGGTATAAGCATCGTATTGTAATTTTGCCTGATTCATACTTAAGGGACCGACAACCGGGGTCAATCCGGCAGAGGCAACAACCAGATCACAATCAATTTTCTTGCGGACAATACCATCAATTGTTCCAAAGGTTAATTTCTCGACTTTTTTGCTACCATGCGCTTCCAGCGCCACCCAACCTTTCAGGAATTTTATTTTTCTGGCTTCCAACTGTTTGATAAGCTCAGCGTCAATGCCATCTTCTCTATAATCAAGCACACAGATAATTTTTAAACCCTGATCATGTAAATCAATAGCAGCTTCCAGTCCCAGATCATGTCCAATACTAAAAACTGCTCTTCGACCAGGTAATAGTCCATAGGTATGTGCCAATCGATGGGCGGCATTAACCTGCATCACACCCGGTCTTTCGTTGTTATCAAAAATCAAGGGACGTTCAATACATCCGGTGGCTACTACCACGCTAACTGCCCGAATCTCAATATATCGTTGATCAAAGCAATCGTTCTTACTTCCTACCTGAAAAGCAGTAATCAAATTGTTGTTATAGGCACCGATCATTGAAGTATGTTTAAATACCCGAATATTGGCATTAGCTTCAACCTGATCTGCCAGTTCAGCGGCACGTTCGTATAATTTTTTATCCTTATCATAAGCTGCTGTACGGTAATCGAAAAATCCACCCAAAAATGGTTTGGCTTCCAGCAGTATGACTCGTAATCCTTTTTCAGCTGCTGCTAATGCCGCAGACATACCGGATGGTCCACCGCCTAAAACACAAACATCACAGTTAGGGTAAATCTCATCATACTTACCTTTCATTTCAAAATCTGATGTAATCTTACCCTGACCAGCTACTTTTCGAATCGCTTTCATAGCGATAGGCCAGATTTTAGCAGGCTTGTGCATCGTTCGATAATAGAAACCGGCAGGCATCATTTTATCGAATTTATCCATAAACCCCATTAGATCGTTTTCAGCCGATCCTTTCACATTTTGTTCTTTGACAACCATGCCCTGGCTGAGAAGCGTTTTCTCTGTATTGAGATTGGGGACACCATCAATATTCATCATGGTATTACTGCATTCTCCATCCAGACTGTAAAGCCCTCTGGGACGATGGTACTTTAAGCTTCTTGAGTAAATACGAAAGTAATTTGCATATAGTGCTGTTGCCACAGAATCGCCTTCAAAACCGTAATAAGTGCTGCCTTTGTACGAAAAAGACTGCTTTTTTGAAGGGTCAATTCTTAATGTTGGCAAATTATCTAGCCTTTTCATGATTGTTCCTCCTGTTCGACTTCCAGATTCGTAACAGTATCCCGATGTATCGTGAACCAACTACCACAACCGTCGCGATGAAACCACCACTCTTTTTGCACGCCTGCTACACAATTGTTCATATGAACGTAATCCACCCACTTTTCCGGGGTAAGATCTTTTTCCGCTGGTCTGGGGCCCTTATCTTCACCGCCAAAGCGGAATTCGTATCCGTTTCTTTTACCACAAATGGGGCACGAAATCGTTAATGCCATCTTCGTTTTCTCCTTAGATTATTTTAGCATATGCCGGTGATTATTAATTATCAGCGCTGTAATTTACCAATGCTGCTGTTTCTCCCATCAATTTATGTTGCTCAAAGCGACGGAGAGTAAATGGTTTTAAAATTTCAGGGTACTCACCATCAGCCATAAACTGAGCAAAATATTTTCCAGTTGATGAACAGGATTTGAATCCAAAATACCCCCAACCACAATCAATAAAAAGACCTTCAACCTGATCGTTACCATCCATAATCGGCGCCATATCCGGTGTCATATCTGCTAAACCACTCCAGTGACGCATCATTTTCACACCCTTTAAACAAGGAAGAAATTGAGATAGCGCTTCAGCCTGGTGTTTTATGTAATAAGCTGTTGTCAGAGTTGTATAGTTTGGCCATGCATCCATATGTGCGCCGGTGGCGATTTCTCCTTTCAATGTCTGATTAGCATAGCAATGATAAGCTCCGGAAGAGACAACATGATTCAACAGTGGCTTTAAGGGTTGTGTTACCATGGCTTGGATATTTAACACACTGATCGGTAATCGAATTCCCACCATCTCAGAAATGATTGAAGCTGAATAGCCTCCAGCTGCTACTAAGACACGATTGGTTTTAATATTACCCCGATCCGTTTCCACGCCAGTGATTTTACCTTTTTCAACATTGATCGCTGTGACTTCAGTTTGTTGATGGATTTGAACACCATTTTTTGCGGCACCTTCAGCTAAACCCCAAACAACAGCATCATGGCGAACAACACCTCCCGGAGGATGAAACATGGCACCGTGAATCGGAAATGTAATATCTCTGGAAATATTCAAGGCCGGAACAAGTTCTTTGGCTTCTTTGGCATCAATGAGATGACTTTCCACCCCTTGAAACTGAGCTGAAGAAATAGTCATCCGAGCTGCTTTCATAGCTGCTTCACTATGCATTAGGTTCAGATTTCCGCAATTATTGAACATCAGATTATAATCCAACTCTTTCGTCAGCACCGGCCAAAGATCAAGTGCTTCCTTATAGAGCGGAACATTTTCCTGGGTCCGCTGATTCGCGCGAACAATAGCTGTGTTACGACCGGCACCACCAAAACCAATATAGCGTTTTTCAATAATAGCTACATCTGTGATGCCATGCCGAGTAGCCAAAAAATAGGCGGTGGCAAGACCATGCAGGCCTCCACCAACAATTACGGCATCATAACTTTTTTTAAGCTGTGGCCTCTTTCCCCACATCGGTTTGAACTTGTCAAACATAAAATCTCCGTTTTAGTAAGGCTTGGAAAAGCTTTTAAAGACGGTTAAAAAAAATCCAATGGCATCCGGTTTTTCAAAAAGAATTAATTACGCTTGGGACTATCCTTTTTAAAAAATATTTATACCATTGAAATATAATAATTTTATCATAAAATGATTAAAATACTTATCATTTTATGATAAATTATGAGCACTTCGACACTCTTTTTTACTCAAAATGGTTAACTGTTTTTAATTTTAAAGTAAAGATGTAAATCAAATACTGTCTAAAATAATCTAAAATTGAAATATATAGTACATCATATCAAGGTATTAAAAAATATTTCAATTTTTTTTTACCTGTGTTTAATAAGAAATAAAATGATAAAATAATTAATCATAATTTATATTCACTTTCAGCTATTTAATTAGTGTTCGAACGAAAATGCCATTATTGGATATCAAACCGATAATTGGGGGTATCGCTACGAAGTCTCACGATCCTCATAACCATCGGGTATTTAAATGGTTAAGCCTATACTAAAATTTGTACATGTCCCCAATTTACCTACTTTTCGTTCAGACACCAATTATGAAATAAGACATCACAACCTTAAATTAAAAAAGATATCATTTTCAAGATATACCCGTTCCAAGCTGTTTTGTTGATTTTTTACATCCTCTTTATTAACCCTGGCCAGTTCCTGGATAATAAAACTGATCAAACAACCAATGGCTGATAAACCACCGATAAATGGGATATGCTGAGAAGGGGCAACTAATGATAAGTGTGCAAACTCAATAATTGGACTGGCATTACTGTCGGTAATTGCAAGTAGTTGAAATCCTTGAAGCCGGGCTAATTTTCCAATTTTAATCAATTCATTGGGATATCGGGTTGTTGCGACAATGATAACCAGGCTGTTTTTTGTTTGCCCTGTGGTCAACCAATCGATAGTTGTGCTATCACTCCCGTTTAATATGCTTACATTATTGAGGATATTTTTTAAAGACCACCCCATATGGTAGGAAAAAGTATAAGAATGTCTGGATCCGATAACATATATTTTAGAAGCTTGATTAATCATACTTAAACATTTTTCGACATCCTGATAATTCATCGAGTCATAAAGGGCTTTTAGATTATCCATCTCATTACTCACCAGTTGGCGCATTTTTTGTGCGCCAGGGGAAGCCATATGCGACATTTCCATACGATCTAAAAGACTCATTTCTGTATTTGCACAATCTCGAACCATTTGTTGAAATTCAATATATCCCCCAAATCCTAACTGAGTTACAAATCGTACCACCGTTGCATCACTAACTTTGCAGTTTGCAGCCAATTCTTTTATAGTAAGCATTGCAGCCCGTCTGGTATAATTTATAATATATTCTGCCAGGGCACGACTTTTAGGAGTCAATTGATCCCATCGTTTATCCACTAGTGACTTTAAGGGGTTTTTTTGTTTTTCAACCATTTTTAATTCATGTCCATTTTATGACATTTTGATCATGTAATGAGTATTTATATTATCATTAATTGGCGCGCATAACAGAGAATGTATATTTTTTTTATCAAACATGCTTTATAAAATCAATACAAAATTGATTAAAAATTTGTTATTATAAAGATTTATATGAAATTAAAGGAATGGATACCATAGAAAGATATGATAAGATATGTTTCATTAAAAAAATAACACTCCAAACTTGTCTCTCCATTGCGGTTCCCTGAGCACTGAATCTGCGATACTTTGAGCAGAGAACGAAGGATGAACAAAGAACGAAGGGCGAATCCGATAATATGCTTCGACTTCGCTCAGCCTACTGATAGGGCAAGCTAATTGAAAATTGGTATTTAAAGAAAGATAAATTCCTTGCAGTGTAAAACACTATCTTTAAGATATTACAACAGACCAAAAAGAATGATTGACGACGATGAAAAATGGAAGGTGAACTGCCACAGCTATATTTTGAGCTATATAATTAATTCACTGTGGCAGGCCATAACGAAAATCAGAGTTTGGCAACAAGCTCTGTTGCTTCATTAAGAACGAGACGTAGAATTGTAGCTATTTCCTTCAATTCGTCAGGTCCGGCGATCAATGGTGGTGACAATTGAATAACAGGAAATCCACGATCATCCGTACGACACATAAGTCCCTTTTCAAATAATCGAGGTGAAAGAAATTTAAAGAGGATCTCTTCCGCTTCATCATCGGTAAATGTTTCTTTGGTTTCTTTATTTTTTACCAATTCAATACCGTAAAAGTATCCATCCCCACGGACATCACCCACAATTGGTATTTCATAAAGTCCTTCCAGTAGCTCCCGGAATAAACCTTCATTCCGTCTAACATTGCCGATTAAGTCCTCTTTTTCAAATATATCCAAATTAGCAAGTGCAACAGCACAGGAGACAGGATGACCAGCAAAGGTGATTCCATGTAGGAATGCCTTATTATCTTTTAAAAAGGGTTCCATTAAATAATCCTGACAAATCATAGCTCCCATAGCCGCATATCCGCTGGTAAGACCTTTGGCACAGGTGATGATATCAGGCATATAATCATATCGCTCAGCACCAAACATGTACCCTAAGCGACCAAACGCACAAATCACCTCATCCGATACCAGCATGACGCCGTATTTATCACAGATTTTTCTAACTTCCTGAAAATATCCTTCAGGTGGCACAAAACAACCTCCTGAATTTTGAACAGGTTCCAAAAAGACTGCGGCCACGGTATCCGGACCTTGGATTTGAATAGCTCTTTCAATATCAAGCGCACACTTTTTACCAAACGATCGACTAGTATCATTTTCAGTCATATGTCGACTGCGATAAGCATCTGTGTTTTCAACCTGGAAGGTACCCGGAACCAAAGGTTCAAATGTATTGCGGATATCTGCCAGGCCATTGATAGAAAGGGCTCCCATTGAAGTCCCATGATAAGCCAGGTTTCGGGAAATTACCTTGTAACGGCGAGATTCACCGATCTCAGCATAATATTGTCGAATTAGTTTCCAGGCAGATTCAACAGCTTCGGAACCACCGGAAGTAAAAAAAACACGGTTAAGATCCCCAGGTGCTAATTTGGCAAGACGCGCAGCCAGCTCGATCGCTGGTTGATGGGCATAGCTCCAGATGGGGAAAAAGGCCAGTTTTTCTGATTGTTTGGCGGCAGCTTCAGCAATCTCTTTGCGACCATGACCCACTTGGGTGACAAACAAGCCGGCTAGACCATCAAGATACTTTTTCCCCTTGCTATCATAAACATAACACCCTTTCCCATGGGTGATAACTGGTATTTCATTATTTGCATATGAACCCATACGCGTAAAATGCAACCAGAGGTGACGACGCGCAAGTTCTTGTAATTCTTTATTTTCCATAAGTTTTTTAAGGGTTAAAATTATATTTTAAAACTAAATTTAGACGTAAATAGTCCCCAAATTTCCTACTTTTCGTTCAGACACTAAAATAGTGTTCGAACGATAATGCCATTATTGGATATAAAACCGGTAATTGGGGGTATCGCTACGAAGCCTCACGATCCTCGTAACTATCGGGTATTTAACTGTTTAAGCCTTTGTTAAAAATTGTACATGTCCCCAAATTACCTACTTCCGATTCAGACACTAAAATAGTATGTTTGTGAATCATATTTGTTATTGAACTTGTTATTTTGATAAAATTCTACTACCCCGAATTGATGCTGGATAATTGAACATCCAGTTAATAAAAATAGTTAATTTTTACTAAAATTACTAAGTGGAATCCTTTACCATATCTACAAAAACATTAATATAGGAAGTCAGATCATTAACTCAACTTCTTTCCTTACAAAAACGACCAAACAACATAATTAAATGATTGTTCAATTAATAGACTGAAATTTGAAACTATGTCAACAAAAAAAAATTCCATTTTATTACACACCACCAGCATCAGATCTGATTAAAATATCAAAATTCAATGATCACCGTAACGTCGTCACCAGGCATTTAGTTGAATACTACCCTTAGGTAAAACCGTTTTGATGTATTACAATTCTCGTTATAATTGTACTTGAGAAATCAACCAATCTTTGAATAGAATGATTGATTTTCTGTCTATTATTGATTTTGGGTAGGAAAGATAATATGATTCGTTTAACAAAGGAGGAGTATCGAAAGGCTCTATTAGAATACCCATTTCTAAATCATCTTTGATAAAATACCGATTAGCCAGCGCAATACCGGGTCCTGAAACAGCAGCTTGAATAGCGGACATTTCCAATTCAAAAAAATGGTGGCGTTCTGGGAATATATTTTCAATTCCTTTTTGCCGGAACCAATTATTCCAGTCTCTATGGCTTGATTCAGCATGCAGTAGCGGGTAATATTGAATATCTTTAAAAGTTTTTAAAGGATGATCTCCTTTTAGGGCTTTAGGAGAACAGACAGGGATCAGGGATTCTGGGAAAATCAAATGTTGAACAATTTCACCTTACTTCAAGTCATGCAGTTGATGATTTATTATCGTTTGACAATATATTAGATGATCCTTTTACTGGTTTGAAAATTGTATATTTAGTGTCTGAACGGAAAGTAGGAAATTTGGGGACATGTACGTTTTCAGATAAACGGTTATTGCTTGATATCAGGTTGTTACGAGGATCGTAAGACTTCGTAGCGATACCCTAAATTTCCGGCTAATTAGCAACCAGTTGAATTTCAGTATTTTTCGTTCAAGCACTATATAAGCTGGTTCGAAATATTTATAATATTTATTTTTTTGGGTCAATATCAATTAGAGTGACAAATTATAACTCAAAAAAACAAATCTCTCCAAAGTGTTTTTTGAATACATTGAACCTAATTGTAATAAACAATGGTATCAAAGTTTGCCTTTTTAGCATTACAACTACCGGTGACTGGGATGTATTTTAACGAAAGAAAAAAAGATATCCGATAGACTATTTTCAAATAAGAGATTTAAATAGAATGATTGAGTTTTTGATAGAAGAATTCAGTATATTACATCTTAACCAACCGAGGTGACAGTAGATCAACAACAGTATTAAAAAAATTAAACACTATTGCATCAGGTTCAATGCAAGTTGTGTATTTTATAAAATTTATAACAAGGAGAACTTAAGACCATGGAAAAGTATGATATGATCATAATCGGAGCTGGTATTACAGGGGCTTCCATTGCGTACGAGCATTGCAAAAAAGGATACAAAACTCTTAATGTCGATACCTTATCAGCGGCAGGTCTTGGTTCCACCGCCAATACTTGTGCGATCATTCGCACGCACTATTCAACCCTGGAAGGGACTGCCATTGCCTATGAAAGTTTGTTTTCCTGGCAGGATTGGAAAAATTACATCGGCGTTGAGGACGAAAGCGGATTGGCTAAATTTTGCCAGATAGGGACTGTAAACTTTTATCCCAAAGAACACGCACCCAATCACACAGATCTCCACGATCAGCTCGGTATTCCGTATGAAATTTGGGATCACAAGAAATTACTGGAAAAATTTCCACATTTCGTAGACGATTCATTCACACCACCCAGGAGACCTGATGATCCCCTGTTTAATGCGCCATCGAAAGAAAAACTAGGGGTTGTTATTTACTATCCGCTTGATGGTTACATCAATGACCCTGTCCTATCCGTGCATAATGTCCAACGTGCGGCAGAAGCCAAAGGAGCCACATTTCGATTTAATACAAAAGTCGTTGAGATTAAAAAAGAGAACAATCATGTCACAAGCGTCATTCTGGAAAATGGCGAGGAAATTGAGGCCACTATAGTGGTAAATGCAGCAGGACCACACTCCGGAATTATCAACCGCATGGCAGGGATAGAAGATAAAATGAATATCAAAACACGCCCGCTGCGTCATGAAGTCCATTTTGTTCCATCCCCGGAAATGTTCTCTTATGAAAAAGATGGCATGGTGGTCGGAGATGCTGATTTGGCGGGCTATCATCGTCCTGAAATCGGAAATCTGATTTTAGTCGGCAGCGAAGACCCGGAATGTGATGAGCAGGAGTGGGTCGATGATCCGGACAATTATAATCGTGAAGTTACATTGGAACAGTACCAGGCCCAGACCTTCCGTTTAGCTAAACGGATTCCAAGCCTGGAACTACCCAGAAATCCTCAGGGAATTGTTGATTTATATGATGTATCCGATGATTGGATTCCTATTTATGATCGTTCTGATTTAGACGGTTTTTACCTGGCTATCGGTACTAGCGGTAATCAGTATAAAAACGGACCGGTCATCGGTAAAATAATGTCACAAATTATTGAAGCCTGTGAAAATGGTCAGGATCACGATAATGATCCGGTTGAAGTAAACCTGGAAAGCGCTAAATATAAATTGAACACAAAGTTCTTCTCCCGTAATCGGGAAATCAATCGGGACAGTTCTTTTTCAGTCATTGGTTAATAGTTTTGGGAATGGTTAGATCATATATCATTTCAGTTTTCTAATACATGTTAACTTCAAAAGCTTGTCATTAATTTAGCTGAAATCGGGGGACATGAACAAACTCTGGTAGCTTACTTAAAATAACAGTTCAAAATTGTTACATGTAACCTGATTTCATTTAATTTCCTTCCTTTGCTTTACATAAGCAAAAATAGCTTTTTTGATATGGGGATCTAATTCCGGTTCCGTATATGAATCCAAGCGTTTTTCCAGTTCCTGACTTGCTACTTGGCCGATACTTCGCTGTCCTGCCTGGAACCACTTTTCGTAGTCTTTGCGGTTAAACAAGTTGGGTTGGGAAAGGTTTTTAAACTGCTGATAGGTTTTTGGATGGGTAAGGTATTCTCCGCCAATGCCTACGTTTTTAATGGTTTCAACGTCAATGGTTTCTTCATTAATGACCAGAGGTTTCATAATCCGCCTAAGATTACTTATCAATTCTTCATCGATCAGCCATTTTTCAAAACTCATCGAAATGTAAGATCCCATTTGCCCACAAGAGTGGTAAATAAAATTTACGCCATTTCTAATCACAGTACTTAACATTAAACTTCCCTCAGCCAGTGCTTGTGCATCAGGAAAATGGGCATCAGTCAATGACCCACCTGCTCTTGAAGGTAGATCATAAAATTGGGACAATTGTATACTGGCAGAAGCAATAGCGACTGTTTCCGGAGTACCCACAGGCCCAGTTGAAGTTCTCATATCCATTTGGGTAGATGTGGATCCATAAACAACCGGCGTTCCAGGATTTACCAATTGGGATAAGGTAATTCCCGCCAATATTTCAGCGTTTTGCAAAGCTAATAAACCAGGTACAGAAACAG
>Ga0233437_1003133_pt1 | contig 22553 bp, 15 predicted proteins | sample SI_122_August201_FD_182714 | JGI IMG/M metagenome (GOLD analysis project Ga0233437, IMG submission 182714) | Seawater microbial communities from Saanich Inlet, British Columbia, Canada - SI_122_August2016_200_MG | ecosystem: Environmental > Aquatic > Marine > Inlet | place: Canada: British...
AAATGTAAATCACCATAGATGTATAAAAGCCATCAATAATTGTGCTTTCTGCTCCTGCTTCGCTTAAAAGCGTAATGCCGTTAGTGGCAGGCCAGAAAAGGTTTTCTACGTATGTCCCAGGAGCAACCAAAACGGTGTCGCCTTCGGTTGCAGCGATTAAGCCTTCTTGAATAGTGGATACATTATTGGGCACGTGAATAATATCTGCAAAAGCAGAATGTCCAATAATGAAGCAAATCATCACAATTACTGTTGTCTTTCTTAATTTTTTCATAACTTTAATTTTTCTATTTCTATGTCAAAGAATATTTCATTTTTCAAATTTCCTAATCTATTCTATTGCCGGATAATTATACTAATGTTTATCAAAAATACAAAAATTATTAATAATTTATTTAAAAAAAAAAGCCCGGCAATTACACCGGGCTTTCATTTCCCTAATATAATCCATTAATATATCAGGTTTTCATTTCTGTATCCGGGTTCATCCTGATACCAATCAGTATATAATACTCCATCGCTTTCTGCCCATTCGGCAAATTTTAGGTATGCACCAATTATATCTTGTTTTTCGATTGGGTGATCAAAACTTTCAGGAATATGTATTGCCCAGGGCAAATTATTAACAGTTTTATAATATCTTCCTTGAGCAGGATTGCTATCATCATTTATTGTTCCGAAATAACCTTCATCTACAAGATCGGTCGGCGGGTAATCAGGTAAATGTACTTCCTTACCACGGTCCTGATTCACAACAATAAATGGATTGAAATTACCAATATCAAGTTCGCTATACGTAACAGGCCCACCAGCCGCCGGCACACCATTTTCCATAAATGCAATTTGCATAACAATAGTATCTGGAGTAACAAAGGGCGCAAAATGCTCGGTATTAACCCCTATTCCCATACCAGGGTGCTGCATTATCCTGTAGGCATTATCAAAAACTATGATTGTTGCATCAGTTTGTCCGCTTTCAAGGCCATTTGCGGCAAGATTAAAAATACTTCCGGCACCAATATCATAACCGTTTACACTAATAATAGCATCAGGAGAAATATTTGGGAAAGTAAAACCAAAGCCATTTAAATAGCTTGCACCAAAAGCTTTGGTAACAAAAATAGCTGTGATGTTTTCAATTTCTTCCTGCACATTTTTTGAAATTGAAAAATTATAGTCAATGACAAGATCATTAAAATCATAATCTCCTTTTGCCGGCCAAAGATCCTCAAAAGCAAGGCTACCGCCGGTTTCAACAATACTTCCTCCACCGGTATTATCGCATAAAGGCCCTCCATCTTTACTTTCTCCGGCAACAATATAAAAATCCCCAAACGTCATTCCAACTTCAATTGCTTGAGAACAACTTGTGTGAATTTCTGTATAATTATTATTATCATCATTTATTGTAATTCTGATTTTTGCACCAAATTTATTATCTGGCCCCGTTCCAATAAAAGAAAAAATATCTCCATTACTTACATTATTTTCAGTATGTATAAGTTTATTTGGTTCTACTTTATCCTTATATACTTTAATAGTGGTATTAATTTCCGTACCATCATATCTTAAAGTGAGCGATGTCATTCCTCCATCACAAGGTCCACAATTTCCACCGGTATTGTCGCAAAGAGGCCCTCCATCTTTACTCTCTCCGGCAACGATAAAGAAATCACCAAAAGTCATTCCCGCTAAAATTGGTTCGGAACAACTTGTATGAACTTGTATATTAAAAGCATCATTAACATAAACATTTATTTTAGAACCCATTTTGTTATGAGGGCCGGTTCCTACAAATGTAAACTCACCTCCAGGTTGTACTATGTCTTCATACAATACATCCTGTCCACCTGTTGCCTTAGTAACTTTTATTGTTGCATCAGCGATCGAACCATCATATCGAAGCGTAAGAGAAGTTACTTGTCCTTCACATGGGCCACAATCATCAGTAGTGCTTTTTGTCATATTATTGAAATCATAATACAAGTTATTGCCATTTATCTGGGCTACTGCTGTTTCAAATTTCAAACCATTTCCATATTCTATCTGCAAAATCTCTTCATAAGATGGAATAGTTATTTTTGTTGTCAAATTATATGAGCCATCTTCCGGATACCCTGAAAAATACTTTTTTAACCCATCAGGGGATATAATATTTACCTGTTGAATTGAGGCTTCATAAGGTAAAATTATTTGAACGTTAAGTGTTTTTGTCGTTTTCCAATCAAAATTATCACTGATCAGAAGTTCATCCATGCTATTAATGCCGGAATTGTTTTCATTATTCTGGGTTTTCTCAAAATAATCTTTTTGACAGGCGCTAATGATGAATATTAGGCCGATGTAAATTAATATTTTTTTTATAGTTTTCATAATAGATATTATTTAATAATTTTCAAATTCTATTATGCAAATCATATTCCAAAATAAAAAAGAATCATTAAACGCAGTATCTCAACGTTTAAGATATTTTCTTAATTATATAATATTTCCAATAATGGGAATTTTGTTCCAGAATTCATACTAGTTTTCAATAAATAATTATCAATTTAAATATTATATTCACTTTTTTAAATTTGTTTTTTGGCATCATGCCGAATATAGTTGGTAATAATTATTTTGATTTCGAAACTTCTGGATTGATGTAAAAAAACACTCAATAAGCAACATGAAATAATCAATAGAAAATTAAAAAATATGAAAGAATATGAATGCCTTCTCTTATTTCCTCTATTTCCATTATTTCCCATATACCATTTTAATAATCTCAATTTATAATGCCATTATTAATCACTCTTTGTATATTTGCCAAAACAAAAAGTTATTTATAAGATCAAGTTCAATAATCATGAAAAAAAACAATTTATTTCTGATATTCTTTTTAAGCGTATTAATTACACAGGCACAGCAAGTAAATTACATTAACTTTAAGCAATACTTTAAAAACAAAACAATGCGATTGGATTATTTTCACACAGGAAATTCAACAGACGAACATTTTGCAGTTGACCGCATTTTGTCAGACGGACAATGGAGCGGAAGCAAAAATATTCTTTTCGACAAGCTTAATCTCGGCCCTTATTTTTATGAAATTTTTGATTCCGAAACCGGACAAATGATTTACAGCCGTGGATTTGCAAGTATTTTCGGAGAGTGGCAGACTATACCGGAAGCAAAAGAACGCTGGGGAACTTTTCATGAATCAATCAGATTTCCCTGGCCATTGAAACCGGTTAAGCTTGTTATGAAAAAACGAAACGATAAAAATGATTTTGTTGAAATATGGTCAACTGAAATCGATCCTTCAAAACGTGCCATTAATCCTTCAGATATTAACCCGAAGTATAAAACATGGACATATATGGAAAATGGCCCTGCTTCTGAAAAACTTGACATTGTGATTCTTGGCGATGGTTACACTACTGAAGAAATGGATAAATTTCATAAAGATATTGAAAGACTTACAGAAAAATTATTTGACGAAGAACCATTCAAAACCCGCCGATCGGATTTTAATGTTCGTGCTGTTGAAACTCCGGCTGAAGAATCGGGAGTTAACCGCCCCCATCATGGAATTTTCAAACGCTCTCCCCTATCGGTTTCCTACAGTAGTTTCGATTCGCAACGATATGCTCTTGCTTACGATAACCGTACAATCCGTGATGTTGCATCGGCTGTTCCTTATGATTTTATGTATATTTTAATTAATGAACAAACTTATGGTGGCGGTGGAATTTATCGTTTATATGCGACAGTTTCAGTTGATAATAAATTCGCAGATTATGTTTTTGTTCATGAATTAGGACATCATCTTGCAGGATTGGCTGATGAATATTATTCGTCCTCGGTATCTTATGAATTGCATGATGTTACGGTTGAACCCTGGGAACCAAACATAACTGCCTTGTTTGATAAAGAGAATTTGAAATGGAAAGAACTTGTTGAGGATGACACTCCAATTCCAACTCCCTGGGACAAAGATAGATTCGATGAACACGGAATAAGAACTCAGCAGGAAAGACAAAAACTGAGAAAACAAAATGTTAAGGAAGAAGTGATGGAAGAGTTTTTCGATAATCAAAAAGAAGAAGAAACCGAAATGATATCGAAAATGAAATATTCCGGAAAAACAGGTGCATTCGAAGGAGGCGGTTATAAACAATTTGGCTTGTATCGCCCATACACAGACTGCATTATGTTTACAAGAAATAAGAATGCTTTTTGTCCTGTTTGTCAGGCGGCAATCAATAGAGTTATCGATCAATATACAAAATAGTGGCTATAAGAAAATGCCAATAACTTCGTTATGCTCGTATTTAAAATCAGTCATCCGTACGGACTCCTGATTTTAAATACTTCACAAGCCTCGTTCTTGACACTTTCTTAAAAGCCACTCCAAAATACTAAGTTTTCATTGAGGCACTAAATAGAAATGAATTTATGGCTCTACCGAGGAATTAATAATGATAGAATGAATCAATCTTTGTAGAAACATGATAAAAAACTGCATCTATCGAAAAAAAATCATTTCCACAAAAATTGCAGTAGAAATAAAATATTTATTATCTTAGCAGTCACTTTAATTTGATATTAAAAATTAATTTGCCGAAAATGAAAAATACTCTTTTTTGTTTGTTAGTAATTTTGACATTATTTGCCTGCACCAAGAAAAATAATTTAGTTTTTAATGAAAGGGTAATGGTTGTTCTCGACTCGGCACAATGGAATAAACCACAACTTCTTGAAGTAATTATTAAATATAATCAACCTAAGGATAGTTTAAAATTAAAAGCAACATATTTCCTAATTGAAAACATGGAGGGACAAGTATTTGAATCGGTTGTTCCTGTTGATTCAACCGACAGCATTATTGAATTTGATGCTTTAAAATATCCTGATTTTGAAACCATGTTAATTGCCTGGGATTCTACAATTAATGCAAGAGGTAATTTGAATTTTAAATGCAAATGGTTTAAAAAAGATTATGATACAATTACTGCCGGATTATTAATCAATAATATAGAATTGGCTTTTCAGGCAAGAGAAAAATTTCCCTGGGCAAAACAAATTAGTTTTGAAATGTTTTGCGAATATGTCCTACCCTATCGCGCTAAAAATGAACTTCTTTATGATTGGAGGCCCTTTTTTATGGAAAATCTTTCCTGGCTTCAGGATTCTATGAAAAACAACAAAGATATTTTAGAAGCAAATAGATTAATTAACAATTATTTAAAATCATGGTTCGGGTATAACCCAAAATATGAATATTGGCAAACCGATCAAACCCTGGAAGAAATGCTTGAAGGCAGTTCCGGACGTGTAGAAGATATGACTGCTATTGCAATTATGGCTCTTCGTTCTGTAGGAATACCGGCAACAAGCGATTATATTCCTTACCCGTCATCAATACATAATGATTTTTATTGGAACGTAATACCTATTTCCGACAAGGAAATTTCTCCTTTTAATGGAGTTTATTTAAAATCCAAAGAGTTTGAACCACCTGAGTATCCTCCTAAAGTTTATAGGACTACATACAAAACTGATCCTGAATACCCGGCCAATCTGGTAAGCGATACTTGCGACATTCCTGAAAACCATCATAAAATGAATTATTTGGATGTAACAAAATTTTATACTAAAACAAAAGATGTTGAAATAAACTTTACAAATATTCCTGACAGCACTTTATTTGCTTATTTATGTGTTTTTAAATTTGATGATTGGATACCAATTCATTGGGGAAAAATTATTGAAAACAAAGTTATTTTTTCGGATATGGGTGTAAACAATACTTATTTACCGGTTTTTTATAAAAATGATGAAATTATTCCGGCAGGCAATGAATTTTTCCTGGATAATGAAGGAAATATGAATTATGGAATTGAGTTCACTCCGAAAAGCAATTTTTAGCCACAAAGGTACGAAGACACAAAGATACACAAAAATTAAAGTGTTAATTATGAATCCTTTGTGATTCTTTGTGTCTTGGTGTCATAGTGGCAATATTACATTTTTAGTTTTTCGAAGTGGACTCAGAATTCATGTTACTTTATAAAGCTAAATAAAGTATAAAGGCTAATAAAAGTTCACCCTATGAAACATTGTAAAGTAAAGTGCAATAGAGCCTAAAGTAAAAGGTGAAAGTATGGACAAACTTTCAAGCAATATTTAAATGTTTTTTATAATTTTGGAAAAAAATTATACGTAAATATTTCTTTAAATTTTACTTTATCACAAAAATAAAAATGAATTATAAAAACATAATTAGATCAATATTAAACTTTCTTCAATTAGATTTAACTAAAAACCTTAAATACGATAGGTTAACTAAATTAATAATGAAGAAAGTAATAAAAACTAATTCTAATTGCATAGATATTGGTTGTCATAAAGGAGAAATATTTGATATTATTTTTCACTTTTCACCAAACGGGAAACATTTCGCTTTTGAGCCTATACCTTTATTATTTAATTCTTTAAAAGAAAAATACGGTGATAAAGCTCATATTTATTCTTATGCCCTATCCGACAAAAATGGGTTTTCTACTTTTAATTATGTTAAAAATGCTCCAGCCTATAGTGGAATCAAAAAAAGAAGATACGATATTGATAAACCGGAAATCGAAGAAATTAAAGTTGAGCTTAAAACTTTAGATGAAATCATTCCTTCTAATATTAAGATTGATTTTATAAAAATAGATGTTGAGGGAGGTGAATTTGGAGTGCTAAAAGGAGGAAGACAATTGCTGAAAAAGTTCAAACCTACGGTAATCTTCGAATGTGGATTAGGTGCAAGTGAATATTATGGAACAAAGCCTGCTGATTTGTATAATTATTTAACGAAAGAAATTGGGCTTAAGATATCTTTATTAAAATCATTTAAAAATAATGCTAAACCATTAGAGTTGAATGAATTTGAACATTATTATAATACTAATGAAGAATATTACTTTATTGCTTATAATCATGAAAAATACGGATAACTTTATCAGAATTGAGAATTGAGAATCATCAAAACTACTGATGTCTGATTTTTTTTGCCGGATTTCATTTTACTTGGTATATTTGAAAAAAATTATTGCAAGTATGTTTAAACATAGAATCTTTCTTCTTATTATCATTATTTTCAGTTCCATTTCAGTTACTTCACAGCAATTAACAATAATAAGATATATGCCTCATTGGTTGCCACAAGCCCAATTTTCAGGGTATTATATTGCAAAAGAATTGGGAATTTATGAGAAATACGGGCTTGATGTTGAGATACTAACAGGAGGCCCTGGGTATCCTGCAGCAACAGAACTTGAAAATGGAAATTGTGATATTGCTTCTATGTTTTTATCGGGAGCAATTCAGGTTTCTGAAAACAGAGTTAAATTAGTGGATATTTGTCAACTTTCTAAACGATCGGCATTGATTTTTATAGCGAAAAAGAAAACAGGAATTTCAAAACCTGAAGACTTCAACGGAAAGAAGATTGGAATTTGGAGGTCTGACTTTCAAGAATTACCAATGGCTTTTCTAAAAAAATATAATATTGATGCTACAATTGTTCCAATCACAGGTACTGTAAATGCTTTTTATTATGATGTTATTGATATTATGTGTGTTATGTGGTATAATGAATATCATACAGTTCTAAATTATGGAATTGATCCCGACGAGTTGAATGTATTTTTCTTGTTCGATCATGATCTTAATTTTCCTGAAGACGGAATTTTTTGTAAAGAAGATTATTATAAAAAAAATACAAAAGTTTGTGAGAGTTTTGCTAAGGCAACTTTAGAAGGGTGGAATTATGCCTTTGAACATAAAGGCGAAACAATAGATTTGGTAATGACCTATATGAAAAATGCAAATGTTCCTACAAATAAAACTCATCAAAGATGGATGTTTGAAAGAATGAAAGATGTTTTTGATTATAAATATAAGGAATTAAATGGGAAATTATCAAAAGAATTGTATTTAAAAACAGCAAAAGTTTTACTCGAAACCGGAAAGATCAAATCTATTCCCGATTTTGAGAAATTTGATAAAACAAAAAAAGAATAGATCACTGATTTTTTATGATAATTATGATTCTACTGATTTATAGATATAAGTAATTTCCAATTTTTAAAAATGCAATCAACTAAAAATGTATTAACTACAATAAAAATATGATTAGATTTACAATAAGAAATAGAGGAATTGCATTTAGGTTTAGTCTTTCAATATTGACTATCACTATATTGATATTTGCTCTTTCTTTTATTGTTAATCATAATATTTCTAAAAAAATAATATTAAGAAATGTTGAAAAAAATGTTGAAAACCTAACAATTTCTACGGCCAATAAAATTGAAAGTGTTATTAAATCTGTTCAAAAGATTCCGGAAAATCAAAGTTCGCTTCTCCAAAATTTTCATTTTTCAGCTGATGAACTTAGAAAACTCCTAATGCTTTCACTTGAAACAAACCCTGAAATATTCGGTAGCTGCATTGCCTACAAACCTTATGGCTTTTATCAAGATTCACTGTATTTTGAGTCTTACTATTATCGGTTGGGTGATTCACTAAGATTTGAAAATCTTGGCAGTGATTTATATCAGTATTTTTTCTTGGATTGGTACCAAATTCCAAAAGAACTTGAAAAAGCATTTTGGTCAGAACCTTATTATGACGAAGGAGGAGGAAATATTCTTATGTGTACCTATTCAGTACCCTTCTTTAAAAAAACCGATGGAAAAGATGAATTTCTCGGAATAATCACTGTCGATATCTCTTTGAAATGGCTTGAAAAACTAATGTCAAAAATAAAATTATTCGATAAGGGATATGCTTTTTTGCTCTCAGGGAATGGAACATTGATAACTCATCCTGATGAAAATTTAATTCTAAACCAAACTATTTTCAGTATTGCTGAAGAAAGAAATTTGCCCAAACTTCGCGAAATTGGGAGAGATATGATAAAAGGAAACAGCAACTTTGTTTCATATACCTCAGTAGTCAGCGGTAATGAAGGATGGCTTTTTTACGCTCCTCTGAAATCGAACGGCTGGTCGATAGGTGTTGTTATTCCGAGTGATGAATTGTTTGCCGATTTATATAGCCTTAATCGCAAACTGTTAATATTAGGAAGCATTGGGATAATATTATTGCTCATACTGATAATATTTATTTCACTCCGGCTAACAAAACCCATAACCAAATTGGCTAAAATTACTCAAACAATTGGGGCAGGAAATTTTAACGCCAACACTAAGGTTTCTCATGGAGGCAAAGAAATTGTGCAATTAGGAAACTCTATAAATCAAATGCAGTTAGAGCTAAAAAACTATATCAAAAATTTAAAGGAAGCTACTGCCGCAAAAGAAAAAATTGAAAGTGAGCTGAAAATCGCTCATGATATTCAACAGGGAATTATCCCCAAAATATTTCCACCTTTCCCCGAGAGGGAAGATATTGATCTTTACGCCGTTTTGAATCCGGCAAGAGATGTTGGTGGCGACCTTTATGATTTTTTCTTTATTGATGATTACAAAATTTGTTTTGCTATTGGCGATGTCTCAGGCAAAGGAGTTCCGGCTTCTTTATTTATGGCTATTACCCGGACATTGTTAAGGTCAAAAGCTACAAAAAATTCATCAGCGAAAAAAATTGTTAATGAAATGAATATTGAATTATGCCAGGGAAATGAAAATTCAATGTTTGTAACTTTTTTTCTTTGTATAATGGATACCAAAACAGGAATTGTTGAATTTTGTAATGCCGGACATAATTACCCGTATATTATCAGAAAGGATAATAAAATAGAATGTTTAGAGGAGACACATGGAATACCAATTGGAATTTTCGAAGACATTAATTATAAATCAGGAACATTTCAATTATTAAAAAACGAATCACTTGTGTTATATACTGATGGAATAACAGAAGCTATGAACATAGAAAATAATTTATATGGAGATGAAAGATTAATTAATTTGCTATATAAATCAAAGGACCACCATCCCGATATAATTACAAAAACAATAGTTAATGATGTTAATAAATTTGTTGGAGAAGCCGAGCAATCAGACGACATAACAATTTTATTGCTCACATATTTTTTATACGAAAAAACGAAACACAGTGATAGACAAATGAAAAAATTAGTAATAAAAAATAATGTTTCCGAACTTGAAAAAGTGAATATTTTTGTTGAGAAAATTGCATCTGAATGGAAAATTCCCAACAATATTATTTTTAATATTAATCTTGTTCTTGAGGAAATTGTTTCAAATATTATTTTTTATGCTTTTGATGATATATCTGAACACGAAATTCTGATAGAAGCAAAACTCTTTAACAATGAGCTGCAAATATTGATAGAAGATGACGGAAAAGCATTTAATTTGCTTGAGGCCCCCGCTCCTACCGATCTGGATGCCAGTATTGAAGATCGAAATATAGGTGGGTTAGGTATTCATTTTGCAAAAACACTTATGGATAATATTGATTACAAAAGAGAAAATAATAAGAATAAAACCTATTTAAGAAAAACAATTCATGAAGTATAAAATTGGAAAATATAAAAATATGAAACCTATTTCACGCAGATTACGCAGATAAACGCAGAGTCGCAAAAGCGCAGAGAAAAATAATGTTACATTCTCAAAATAACTAAAAATAAAATCTCTGCATCTCAGCGTTTCAGCGTTCAATCAAACAAATGCTCTAAACGTATAACGAAAATACAAATACATGAAAATAACAAAAAACAAAATACTTCTTACTATACCCAATAAACTGAATTATATTACAATTACTCAAAGTCTTGTTAGGGAAATGGCTACAATTATGGGTTATTTAAAACCCGAAATAATGAAACTTGAGTTAGCAGTTGAAGAAGCTGTGAAAAATATTATTGAGCATTCGTTTGCACCCGGCGAAGAAACAACTTTCGATATGATAGTTGAACCACATATCACAGGAATTATAATTCATTTTAAAGATAAAGGCTTTCCTTTCGATCCAATCGAATTTCCGGATTACGATCCTAATAATAAAAGCAATGTCTTAGAAGCAAAAGGCTTAGGCATTTTCTTAATAAAACAACTCGTTGATGAAGTTTCGTATATTAATCTTGGGAGAAACGGAAAAGAAATCGTTTTATTCAAATATCTCAATAAAAAGTCAATAAAAGATATTATTACTAAACTTGAGCTTGAAAAGGCCGAAAAAGAAAAAAAGGCTAAACCGCTTCCTGCAGGTTCTATTAAATTTTCAGTACAAAGAATGAAACCGGAAGAAGCAATCGCTGTTTCAAAATGTGCTTATACAACTTATGGCTTAACTTATGTTCATGAAGATATTTATTTCCCTGAACGTGTTAGAGATATGAATATTAAAGGTGAATTGATATCTTATGTTGCGGTTAGTGATGAAAATGAAATAATGGGTCATATTGCTCTTGAAATTGAGGAACGTGACCCGAACTTTCCACAACTTGGCATGGCATTCGTAAATCCGAAATATCAAGGCCATGGATGTATGAAAGTAATGAATACGAAAATGATTGAAGATGCCGAAAAAGAAAACTTCTATGGAATTTATGCACGTGGGGTTACAACTCATCCGTTTTCACAAAAAGTGATCGAAAAATTCGATTTTAATGATACTGCCATATTTCTTTCAAGTGGTGTTGGCCGTGAATATAAAGGCATTAGCGACGATGAAACAAGGCGGGAAAGTGTTGTAATTATGGCTCGATATCTTCATCCTTTGGACGAAATGATAATTTATCCGCCAAAAAAACATTTGAATATTATTAAAAGAATCTATGATAATTTAGAACTAACACTAAAATTTTCCAACTCAATTCCAAAAGGAAATATAGAAAAAGATCATTCGATCATTAAAATTAGCATTGATAATCTTAACCATGTGGCCATCATAAACGTAATCGAATTTGGAAAAGATATTATATTCGAAATACAAAAGAATTTAAATAATTTTTGCCTTAAACGCTACGAAACAATTTATTTGAATTTAAAACTAAGTGATCCTTTAACAGCTAAATACTCTTCGGAATTTGAAAAAATGAATTTTTTCTTTTCAGGAATTATGCCCGGCTCAAATAATAATGATGAATTGGTTTTACAATACCTAAATAACTATATTGTGAATTATGATAAAGTTATGATAGCTTCTGATTTTGGAAACGAATTAAAAGAATATATTAAATCACAAGACCCTCAAACCTAGTATAAAATTTTAGGTACTACTACAAAATTAGTGGAACGGGACAAATGATAGAATGATAGAATGCTAAAATGCGAGAATAAAATAAATATACAAAATGAAAAAAATGGAAATTAAAAAACAAAAAATTAATGAAAATGTAGTGCTGGAAATTAACGGCAGGCTTGATACAACAAACTATAGCGAACTGGATGAAATTCTTATTGATTATATTAATAAAAACGAAATTCAAATTATTGTTGATTGCACGAATATGGATTACATAAGCAGTTCGGGATTGCGTGTTTTCCTAACAGCCTTGAAAAAAATAAACGCCGCCAATGGTAAGTTTTTCCTCTGTGGATTGCAGGACACAATTCAGGAAATTTTTAAAATCTCGGGTTTTACAAGCATTTTTAAAATTTTTGATAATCAGGAAGAAGTTCTGAAAGAAATAAATAATTATAAAACATGAAAAAAACATTTTTTTTAATAATTCTAATTGTGATAATTAGAATAAGCGGATATAGTCAGATCAATGTTTTTGTAGAAGCTTCAGTAAATTACTCGTTTTTGCAAGATATTGAGGTAACTAATGAGAATATACAATATTCACCAAGTTCAGGATATAGGGTATATTCTCCTTCATGGTCAAAACTTATTGAAAATTATGATTCAAAACCGGGATTTGACATATTGGTTGGAATACAAAAAGATATCAATAAGAAATTTAATATTGAGACAGGCCTTGGATTTTCAATGATTAACTATAAAAGAAAAGACGAAACTTTTTTTGATAACTATTCTTTTAATAATCCTTTTAACATTAGCGTTTACAATGGCATTAGTGTTGGCCAACCTTTTGGCAATATCACTTCTACAGGTGGTTCAATTATTGAACCTAATGAAAAAATTGGTAATACAAATATTTCTTATCTAACAATTCCAATAAATTTTAATTATCTGATTATTCAAAATAAATTATCTATTGGGGTAGGTATAAGTTCTTCGATAATTATTCATTCTAAACAATTTAAGATTAATTATAATATTTATAATAGAAATACCTCTGAGAAAAACACAACAAGTGATGGTTTAAGCAATTATGTTTTAAGCGGTAATTTTAACATTGATTATTGCTTAACAAAAAATATCCGGATAATTGCAAAATACCAGCATGCTTTTTCACCTGTTTATGATAAAGGCGAAAGATTTGCAGGAGATGCAAAAGTCAGGTTGATGAAATTAGGATTGAGGTATTATTTATAAAGAAACAGCAATCTTGTAAGTAACTAAGATAAGCTAGTAATAAGAAATAAAATTTAAGAATGAAGAAAACATTTCTAATAATAATCCTATTAGTTATAATTAGAATAGCTGGATATAGTCAGAATAGTGTTTTTATTGAAGCTTCGATTAATTATTCATTTTTACAGAATTTTGAGCTATCTAAAAATAATATTCAATATTCACCAGGTCCAGGATATGGTTTATACTCTCCTTACTGGTCAAAACTTAATGAAGATTATGATTCAAAACCGGGATTCGATATCTTGATTGGAATACAAAAAAATATAAGCAAGAAATTTAATATAGAATCAGGACTGGGCCTTTCAATGATTAACTATAAAAGAAATAAAAATACAATATTTGATTTAACCGGTTATACAGGGCTTGCGCATTACATCATAATCTATTCACCTGGCACTTCAAAAGAAGAGTTTGATAAATTATTTGAAAAATTAGGTAATTCGCATATATTTTATTTAACCATTCCAATAGATATTAATTATCTCAAAATTAAAAACAAATTATCTATCGGAACAGGTATTAGTTCTTCAATAATTATTCATTCTACGCAAATTAGAATAGTACAAATCAGCAGTATACTTGAAAAAAACACAAAAAGTGAAGGTTTGAATAAATTTATTTTTTGTGCAAATTTAAAAATTGATTATTGCTTAGCAAAGAATATATGGATAATAGCAAAATACCAACATGCCTTTTCACCTGTTTATGAGAAAAGAGAGCAATTCGCAGGCAAAGCTAAACTTAGGTTAATAAAATTAGGATTAAGGTATTATTTATAAAGAGAATATCTAACATTAAAAATACTAGAATTAAAACTCACTTAATCTACTGAAGTTAAAATATTTAAAAGTATTAACTGAATTTACTCCTCCCCCCCAATCAACTTTTTCAATTTCGCAAATTGAATTAAATAATTCAGGTTTGAAGCAAGCACATCAGCTTCGGCTTTTGCAAAATCGGCTTTTGCTTCTATCATCAGAGATGGCAAAACCTGGCCTTCTTCCAGGGCATTTTTTGTAAGAATTACTTGTTCTGTTCGCGCTTCCAGTGCCTTCTCGGCGGTTTGAATTAATTTTTTTGCATAAACCAAATTCAAATATGCTTTATGTACTTCAGTTTTTAATTGCTTAACTTTATAAGAATAATTTTCCGAAGCTTCATTAAACAAAGCATTTCTTTGTTTTATGAGAGATGATCGTTCACCGGCAGCAAAAATCGTCCAACTCAAATTCAATCCTGTGATAAGATAATTATCTGGATACAAAGGAATTCCTTGATTATAATTATATTGTGCAAAATATGTTAGTTCGGGGATATAAGCCTTTTTTGCCGCAGTTATACCAAGAATTGCTTTATCTTTAGTTGAATTTGATATTCCCAATTCATAATTATTTTCTAAAGCTTTTGTATAATATTCTTCAATTTCATTGAATGCTTCCAAATTAAGTTCATCCAATACAAGAACCGGCAGAGTATTCAATTCAAGTCCGATAAGTTGCATAAACGAATACCTATAAGATTCTAGTGTGTTTTGAGTTTCCAATAATTCCTGCTCTTTTTCATAGATTTCGGCTTTCAGTGCTGTTACCGCAATCATCAATACTTCACCTGAATTGTAAGCGTTTTTGGCATCATTATATTCTGCAACGGCATATTCAAGATTTAATCGTGCTACTTCTACATTTTTCTCTTCAATTAAAATTCCATAGAAAAGTTCATTAATCCCTAATGTAATTTTCGATACAACATCCTTGTATTCCAAATTACTGATCTTTAAATCAATATCAGCAACTTTTTTACCTGTGTTAATTGTTGTCAATTGACTCAAAGGCTGATAAACACTAATATTTGTTTTATAAAAAAATTCTTTTCCTTTGATAAGGGTCATATCTTTCGGTGGAAGAGGAAAATCTTCTATCAAAATTTTTCTAATTTCTTCATCACTTATTAAGTCATTGTAAATGTGATTAAATTCTCCTTTTGTAGCACTAATATTCGGATCTGAATTATATGCAAAAATCCCCTCGGCAATAATCCGTGGATAAAAATTGCTTTTCATTTCCGAAAGTTTTGCATCGGCATTTTCAATTCTGTGCTGAAATATTTTTATTAACTGATTTTGCTCCATGGCCATTTCAATAGCTTGATTCAAATTCAGATAAACAGTATCCTGAGAGCTTACAATCTGAGTTGTCAGGATAAGAAGAAATGCAATAAAAACTTTCTTCAACATAATATATTTGTTTATTTTACTGATCAATTGATTTTTGGGGTTTTATAAATAAGCTATATAATACAGGGATCACCAATAGGGTGAGAACCATTGAAAAAACTATTCCAAAGGCAAAAACACTTGCTAATGGCGCCCATAAAGGATCTTTCATAACAATCATCGGGACAACACCCATAGCAGCAGCCATAGTGGTCAGGAAAATCGGCCTTAATCTTCTCTTGGCTGATTCGAGGGCAGCTTTCGTAAACGAAAGTCCTTCCGAAGCAGCTATCTCATCAGAGTAATCAACAATAATTAATGCATTTCGGATAACTATGCCAACAAGTGCAATCAATCCCACGAAAGCAGTAAAACTAAAAACATTGCCTGTAGCTAATAATCCAAGTGCAGAGCCGAATATTGTTAAAGGTATGGAAACCATTATAATTAAAGGCCTTTTTATATCTTTAAATTCATAAAGAAGAATTAAGAAAATGCTGACAATACTAATTATTAATGCAAACACCATTTGGCCAAATGTGTCATTCTGATTTTTAATTACTCCGCCATATTTGATTTTGTAACCCGGCTTTAATTTCAATGAATCAACGAGAGGTTGAACATTTGCCTGAATTTCTGAACTTAGAAATCCTGATTTTGGTTCACAACCAACAGTTAAAGTGTGAATTCCGTTTCTACGTGTAATTTTTCCGGTTTGCCATTTTGGAACCACTTCTGCAAACTGACGAAGCGGAACACTTGCTTTTGAAACCGGAGAAGTTATATAAGTATTGGAAATATCATTAAAGTTATCTCTGGATTCCTTATCAAGCCTGAAAGTAATATTTATAGGATCATTACCTTCCCATAAAACCGATACCGGTGCACCGTGAAAACCAACGGCAAGTAAATCGGCAATAACTTCTGTTGTAAAACCCATCTGGTTAGCAATATTTTCGTCAACATTAATTTCAAGAAAATAGTTGTCTGCAAAATCTTTCCTAATTAACTGAGTTCCGGGAACATTCCTATAGATTTCTTTTACCTTCTCCCCTATTCTTTTCAATTCCGAAATATCATCTCCAAAAATTCTGACTTCAACCGGTGAAACCACAGGTACGCCTTGTGCAAATTCCATTACATCAATTTTTGCATTGGGAAGCATTCCGGTTAACAATGAATCATAATGAGTTGCCAAAAGATTAGCTTCCTTAATATTTTCGGTATTAATCAGAATCATTGCATAACTTTCTTTGGGAAAAACAGGAGCAAAGCTATAATAAACTCTCGGGGCAGAAGTCCCGATAAATGTAGCAAAGCTTTTGATATTCGAATCAGCCTGAAGTATTTTTTCTATTCTACGTGTATCAGTATTTGTAATGTCAATCTTGGTTCCGAGAGGTTCAAAAATCTGTATTACAAATTGGCTTCTTTGTGCATTGGGAAAGAATTGTTGTTTTGGAAGAGTCATAGCAACAACTCCAGCAATAACAGCTGCAACGGCGATAATTATTGTCAGGATACGCCGGCGAAAAGCCCATTCAATTCCTTTATCAAAAACACTTTGTACGATTGATAAGAAAGAAAACTTTTTCTTAGTATTATCTTTTTCTTCAGATTTATTTTTAAGTCCCTTTTTAATAAAAAGATATGCTAAAAACGGTGTCATAAAAAAAGCTACAATCAGAGATGAAGTCATTGAAATAGCTACCGTTACAGGTAAACTTATCAAAAACTGGCCAGTAGCTCCGGTTAACATAAAAACTAATGGAAGAAAGGCAATAATTATAGCAAGAGTCGAAGTGAAAAGAGGAATAGAAAATTCGGTTGCACTTCGCCAGGCTGCCTCAAATCGTGATAAACCCTGATCTAATTTTGCAACATAATTATCAATTACAACAACCGCATTATCAACAACCATTCCAAGGACAACAATTAAAGATGCAAGCGAAACTTGTTGCAATTCAAATCCGAACAGATCCAAAAACATAAATGTCATTCCAATAGAAACAGGAATTGAAAAACCTGCAATAACTGCAATATTGAAAGGAAGCAACAACATAATTACAAGAATTACAGCAAGTACCGCAATAAGAAATTCCTTCATAAAATCATCCACTGCATCTTTTACTGTTTCAGGTTGATTGTTAATGATCTGAAATTTAATATCATCAGGTAATATTTTTTTTGTTTCCGCCATGCTTTCATCAACTTCTTTACCAAACTCAACGATATTGTAACCAGATTGCATTTGTAAAGAGATAAGCATTAATTTATTGTCATTTCCGTTAACACGAATATAAGTGGTGGGCTGCTTTAATTTCCTTTCAACTTTTGCAACATCTTTTATTCTAACAATCGCACCATCAGGCGAAACACCTACTTCCTGTTCTTTAATTTGATCAATAGTTGAAAAAAGCCCTGTTGTGAGTAAACTAAGCTTTGAATATTCAGATTCAATATAACCTGAATATTTCACAGTATTTTGTGATTTTAAAATTTCTATTACATCTGAAAGCTGAATTCCATATTGTACCAATTTTTCGGAAGTCGTTGTAACTTCAATTTCTTCAGCCTGGTAACCAATTCTATCAATTTTTGAAACCGAAGGTATCTGTCTTAAATTATTTTCGATCAATTCAATATGATCTTTCAGTTCACTATAAGAACAATTATCACACTCAATTCCAATTAATAATGCAACAACATCGCCAAAGTCCGAATCAACAATCGGGCCGATAACTCCTTCGGGCAAACTCATTTTTGACAGCAAAAATAATCCACCACCAAGCTTTTGCCAAAATACATCCGGTATTTCAACCCAATCTTCAAGAGTAACTGTTATAACAACCTGGCCATCTTTAGTAGTCGAATAAGTTTCGTCTTTTTTTACTTCAGAATAAGTATATAGTTTTTCTTCAATTGTTTTAGTTACCTGCTCCTCAACCTGGTTTGCAGAAGCTCCGGGATAAAAAGCAATCACCAAACCCTGACGAACAGTAATTTCTGGGGATGAACGCCGCGGCATTGTCATTAAGCTATAAACACCGACAATAAAAATCAGCGAAATAGTAATAAGAGGAACTTTATGATTTTTTAAGGATTCTCTGATAATATTCATTATATTCTTATTTTCTATTTGGTGATTTATTTTCAGTCGCCAGTCTTCAGTCAACGAACTGCCGACTGCCAACTGCTGACTACCAACTGTGGACTGCCGACTGTTATATTCTCAAAATATATCAATTTATTCCGTATTAAGTTTAACACCGGCACCCTCGTAAAGCTTTGTATTTCCTTCGGTAACAACTATATCGCCATCTATTAAACCGGATGTAACAACGACACCTTTGTTGTGGGTTTTATTAGTTTGAATGTTTCTTTTTGTAACTTTATTTCCTTCCTTATTAAGTAAATAAACATAAGTTCTACTATCTGAGCTAAGTAAAACAGCTTCTGCAGGAATATTTATTATATCGGTTTTTTCTCCGGTTTTCACATCCATAAATGCGATCATTCCGGGTTTTAGAGAAAAGTCAGAATTTTCGATTGTTGCTTTAACCGGAAAAGCCCTTGAATAAGCATCAGCTACCGAACCTATCCTGCTAATTTTCCCTTTAAAAGTATTATTTAAAGCAGGTACTTCAACTGAAACTTCCATATTCATAGAAATACTACCAATTTCATTTTCAGGAATAAACGAGCGGATAAAAATATTTTTTGTGTAAACAATTGCAAATATCGGCATCCCCTGTGGAATTATCTCACCCGGCTCGACACCTTCAACGGCAAGCCAACCTTCGTGAGGTGCATACAAATGAGTATCTTTCAGTTGTTTCTTTTTATAATCAACATTTGCCTGAGCCTCCTTGTAAAGAGCTTTGATTTTATCGTAATTGCTTTCCGTCAGGCTTCCTTTATTATATAAATTTGTTAATCTTTTAAATTCGTTTCCAGCCTCAACGAATTTAGCCTCAGCAGCATGAACTGCAAATTCATAATCAGTCGGATCAATTGTAGCAATCAAATCTCCTTCGTTGACGTATTGCCCTTCTTTTACATATACATTTTCAATTTTCCCTGCAACCATAAAACCAAATTCAATGGTTTTAAATGGCAAAATATCTCCGCTAAATTTTAATATTTCGGGAACAGACTCCTGTTTAACCTTTAAGGTTTTGACAGTTATCTCTTTACTTTTATTATCAGGTTTTTGTTGATTCGAGCATCCGGAGATTATCAAAAATGCTATGAATGTATAGATAAGCGTAAACCGGTATTTCATTATTTTTTGATATATTGATTTTTAATTTTTACAAAAATAGAAAAAAAGTAATATTAAGAATAAATTTATTTAATTCGGTGTTTTCGGTTTTACAATGCAAAGCTCCTCTTAATGTTACTATTGTTGTGCAAAGTTGCATTCTGTTATCTTCAATTTACTATGTCAGAAATCGGCATTGATGAATTTATATTTTCTTTTATTGTCTTGGTTAAACATGCAATCAACCAAGCTTTGATTAAATCATCTTTATTTGAGTCGTTATTGATTTTTAAAGATTTAAGTGTATCATTTAAATCTAAAAATTCTTTTTCAAGACATGTTTTAATGTTGGTATTATATGAGCCACATCCCTCAAATTCTTTTTCCTTCACCGCTTTCATTTGTCCAATTCCCTCTAATAATAAATTTAGGTTTTTTGGGAAAGCATAATGGCAAATATCCATTTTGCATGCTTGAAGTTCAATATCCTTTAATTCTCCACCGTGCTGTAATTTTTCATAAGATTTCCAATCCCAAGTCAGTCTGGCAAGTAATAACCTGATCAATCGAGCTTTATCAGGATTCTTATCACCCAGCCATTTTTTAATCTGTTGTCCAAGTTTTTTGTCGAAATTGTCAGAAATTTCATTTGGGGGATTTTCATTCAACCATTCCTTTATTGCCCAAACATATTGTTGTCCGATAAAACTCTTTCCTGTTGTATCTTTATTCAATACACTTTCTCCGTGCTGAATATGATTTATTCCTATTTTTGTCGTATGCACAACTGGTTCAAGTTCAATAATTGAATCCTTGATTCTTCTTATATGTTGTTGATATTTGAAATGACATACTTCAAATCTTGTGATGAGCTCGCGAATTTTGTTTATTTTATCAGGCAGTTCCCCAAGTTTTTTTTCCAAATCATTTATTTTAATAATTTCCGGGTCTTGAGGAGAAATTTGAATATTTGACCAGGCTTTCATAGTCATTGATTTTAAATTATTTCATAACTGTGGGGTTTTATAGCAATTTTGTACAGTAGCAGTCCGTCTAAAAACCTTCCTTAAATTTCATTTATATTCAACAAACTGTTAAATCCTGTTCAAAAATAAAGCTTTTTAAGATACGGCAGAAAAGGTATTGAAAAATAGTACCTATGAATTTGATGAACACGGTAGGTTATCTAAAATTATTGCGTTTTTTTGGGGCTCAACTGAGCCTTAAATTCTAATATGTTAGGTGTTGTTATTATTGTTTTCGTTGTAATTGATTAAAATCATCTCTTTGTTAAAATCAGGTTACGGTACAAATTCTTGACAGTCTTGCAATTCACTTTCTCTACAAATCAAAATGTCACCATGTCCTTTATAAAAATTTATACTGTCAATTGTGGAAAGAGAATAGTACATTCTATATATTGTTCCGTTTTTAAAAATGGTTGAATCAGAAACACTCAACATAATTGTTGCAGTGCTATCCTTGCATGCGTATGTAAATAACCGATTAAAGTATTTGTCAACTATAGTAGCCTTAAACTTTATTAATCCCAGTCCTTTATACATTATAACTAAACTTTTATTCACAGGGTTTGGAAAAGCGATAACATTATTCTGAGGCATTACATGAATTCCTGGGCCTGTATTCCAGTCAGTTGTATCTTTTATAAAAGTATTATCTAAACTAATTGTATCGACAAAATCTAAAAGAGCCAGCTCTTCCTCTGTCCAATAAATATCTGTGCTCCAATCTCTATCATCGGTTCCCCAATTTCCCATTCGGTTTCCTCCTTTATCAAAAGTAACAATTCCATGAAAATTATAAATATTCGGAGTTATATTATTTTCTGTGTTTTTTTTACAACCATTTATACTAAGAAATATAAAGATTATGAATAGAATTCTGATTATTGAATTCAAGTAGTTAATTCTGGATATTCTGTTCTGTGATCTCATTCTGTCTGATATTTTTTAATTTTAGTTTTTTTTAATTACACCTACGACTTGGCTAAATGTCTGATTGGGTTTCAGATCGACAAGTCTGGGCGTCAGTCAAACAAACCACAAGCAAGATACCAAATAATTGCATAAGAGCCAATTTGCATCTAACCTTTGTTGAACTAAATCCCTTTAAATCCCTTCGGGATTGCTTAAAATATTTCATTACATTATTTACAAATTCTTATATTTGCAAATATAATAATTTAAAATAAATCCAATTAGTCTTAGTTCTTTCCTGAAATTTTCAAATAAAACATTAAAAACCGTCGATAAGTACATAGCAGTTGCATGGGATGTAGTTCAACATGGACTCATCGCTGGGTCTTGCAGACCGCTCAGAGTCCTATTTATTACCCAACGTAAATTCTTTATTTTTTTATTTTGAATCACTTAACTAATTGAAAATACTCGATGGGGCTGCGCTCAGTACCTGCAATAATTAAATAGTCAAATAGATGTGCCGAGTAGGCAAGGGGAATTTCACCCCAAGCCTCTCACAGAACCGTACGTGACAGTCTCCCGTCATACGGCTCTTCCAAACAAACTCATCCGGTAAAGA
>Ga0233437_1003134_pt1 | contig 22551 bp, 17 predicted proteins | sample SI_122_August201_FD_182714 | JGI IMG/M metagenome (GOLD analysis project Ga0233437, IMG submission 182714) | Seawater microbial communities from Saanich Inlet, British Columbia, Canada - SI_122_August2016_200_MG | ecosystem: Environmental > Aquatic > Marine > Inlet | place: Canada: British...
TGTAAATAAAGTATGATATGTCATCACTGATGGTATTTTCAGTGTTTTGGCAATTGTTAATCCCATGAGTCCTAAAGAACCAGGTGAATGAATATGGACAAGATCTGGTTTGAATTTTCTCATTCCTCTTATTACAACTCGACTTGGAAAGCCTATTCTATAAGATGGGTATTGTTTAAGTTCCATTGATTTTACTGGGTGAATAAATTTTGATTTTTTCAAACCATGAGCTTTAGGGCAGAAAATATGAACCTCATGACCGTGTTTTCGAAGTTGTTTGTTGTAGTCGTTAATTGAGGTGACCACTCCGTTAATCTGTGGTTCGTAAGTATCTGTGAATATTGCTATTTTCATACACATGAATAGAAACTCTGTTTTTATAAACACTGTCAAATGATATATTTTTAATAGTTAAAATATTTTTTGATCGAAATTATCATAATACCAATCATATGGTAATTTAAATTTATTCGGAAGTGTGTTTATATGTCTTGTTTTTAATGTGATAAATTGCCATTTATGTTGAAAAAAATTGAACATGCATCCATAATCCCACAACGGAGGAATTAGAATAGTAACATTTTCTGAAACTCTTTTTAATTCGTTAAAAAATGCTTCTGGATCATCAACATGCTCCATGGTATGAGAACAAATTGTATTTTTGAATTGTTTGTCTTTGAAATGAAGATTATAAATGTCTTTTACCATAACAAAATTTTTCACATCTTGATGGGTAATATCCGCATTAATAATACCATTATCAGTATCACCACAACATATATTAAGATCATATTTTTGTTTTTTTAAATAATGATTTTTTAGTATTGAATAATCTAATTTATTAAGAATATATGATATGACTATAAAACCAATAATACCGTTAATTATCATTCTTTTATTTGGTATTTACTATATTTAATTGTTATTTTGGGTGGTGTCGGGGGCGAGGTTCTCTTGATCGGTTTTCTTTTCATGGATGTTTTCTTTTTCAAAAGAAAAGATCCTTTGAACTCGCGACTTCCACGTATCTCACTGTCATAGGCTTTCGCCTCAATTCTCATAAGTTAGTTATGAGCGTGGCGCTGTTGACTGAAAGAAAATAGAATTTCTATTCAACTACCAGGCTGAGCCACCCCGACATTATAATAAGTGTTTTATTTTGTTTAGTGTCCAGATAACATAATCATTTTTAACTATTTTAAATGCTTCGTCCACAGTCATCCAGCGCGCTTCAGCTACTTCTTCTGGTTGTGGTGTTATCTCTCCTTCAATTATTTCTGCTAAGTAAGGTATAAATATAGCATAGTGACGGTGGTGTTTTTTTGGCAATCGTGTAAGAACTCCTACCAATTCTTTTATTTTCACTTTCACTCTAAGTTCTTCCATACATTCTCGGATTGCTGATTCTTCTGGAGAAGAACCATAATCTACAAATCCACCGGGCCAATGCCAGCATCCTTTTGCCATCCCACGATTACTCTTTAATATAAGCACTTTTTTGTCCTTAATTATGATGGCTGATGAGATGTGACGGACTAAAGAAAGATTGATAGCTTCGCGAACAATTTTGCTTACGTTGTCCATTTTCGGGATGTTGTCTTTAAATGTCCAAGAAGGATGGGAGTCGAGAATAGGCTTGCAGTAAACAACATCTTCTTCCATGTTCATCTTGTGTTTTTTTTCTATTTTGAAAGAAAGGGAAGTTTCTGTTGTGGGAAATGTTAAAACTCCGTTTTCCTCGATCAGATAAACTTCGCCATCAGTTTCAATATACAAGTAAGTCATAAAGATCACATTTTTTGATAAATCTTTTTTCTCCAACTGGTCCAATAAAAAGATTTGGTGGGCCCGAGGGGGTTCGAACCCCCGACCTTTCCCGGACACGAAAATCCAATTTCGTTGTCAATCGGTTAAGAGCTTCGACTTGCAGTCTCCGAATATTCAGAGATAGCGAACGATCGCTCTGCCAGACTGAGCTACGAGCCCATGATACCAATTGGTTTATTGTGTTTTATGTTTTTATATCTGTTTATATGATAAGGGTGTGTTGTTGATATTTCAGTGAAGAATCTTTTGATATCAGATTGTTTTGTTATTCTAAACACATTTGATGTTTTTCCATCCCCAACAATTCTATTAGTGGTATATCCCATTCGTTCCATTTCACTCTTTATCTGATTCAATAATCCCGAACTATTTGATTTTATCTGAACAATCGCATAATTTAATGTGTTTTTTCCAAATCCGTATTTCTTATATATTTTTGAATATCTCCGGTAAACAGAACCATCTGTGTTGAACACACCTCTTATACATGCTTTTATGATATTATCATTTCCAATGAACATTTCTGGTATTTTAACTGTTTTGTGTTTTTCACCAAAACTGAACCCCAATGACAATAAAAAATTTATTATATTATTATTACATGTTGAGAATTGTAATGCTGTTTTACATTTTCGTCTTCGTACTTTAACATTAAGATTGGAGTTTTTATTGATTATGGGTAGTATTCGCTTTTCGTGGTATTCTTTATCATTTTTCCAATTCCCTGAAAAATATAACATGCGTCTTTTGGATTTTCTATCATTAGCATGATACTCACTAAGACAACCATCTCCAATGAAAGCTCCTACAAATTCTGCTAAATCTTCATCCAATGAAATATCATTATCCATTGAGAATGTATGATTTGATGATTCAAATGCATTTCTATTCTTCACTATACACCACCTCCATTTTCGTAAGGGTTCTGAAACTCTCCGTTCGAAGAATGGGGTTTCAGGTTCATGGAGAAAATGTATGGATATGAGAATTAGAAGTGTAGATTTTTGAAGAATAATTAATTCTCTAATACTTTCTCTTCTTGGATAGTGTTTTCTTTTCTTGCCATTTGTATGAACGAATCGTAGAATTAGGGAAACCGCAGTTTGCGCATTTCTTCTTTCTTATATGGTATGCATGTTTTCCGCATCTTCTGCACACTATGTGCGATACCTTATTATGCTTACCAAAGGATGGTGTTCCTTTTGACATATTCATTATCTCCTATTTTATTAATTTATTCACTTGGGGAAATTAGAATTATTGTATCTCCACGAACAAGAACTGATCCTAGTGTTATTTCTGTTTCACCGTTTCTTTCGTTTGCTTCATCTAACCATACATTTAGGTGAAGATCGAAAGCTTGTAGTGTACCTGTTATTTGAGATCCGTTCTTTAATTTCATTATAACTCTTTTTCCTTTTGCTTTATCTAAAACGTCTATTGGTCTTGAACTCATGTTATACTCCTCCAAATCTTTAAACAATATAAAAATCGATTCTATTTAGGTTTTGTTTATTCTTGCCAAGATATATAAATATACCAGCAGTAAAGGCTTATAAAGGTTAAGATAGATAGTTTTGATGTGATAAAATGATTACAAATAAGCGAAGTAAGCGAAAACCAACTGGTGGATTGTATAAATCCATGAGAAAGAAATTTAAACGAGATTTCGGAAAAGATTTCTTGCCTGTTAGAGTAGGCGATGATAAGAAAAAGACTGTAAGAACTCGCGGAGGGGGCGAGAAGTTCAGATTAATGGGTGCTAAAAAAATAAATGTTATGGACCCTACTTCTGGGAAAGTTACTATTTCTGAAGTTTTGACTGTAAAGCAAAATCCTTCAAATATCCACTTTGTGCGAATGAATGTTATTACAAAAGGTGCTATTGTGGAAACAAAGATTGGGGATGCACGGGTCACTTCTAGACCTGGTCAAGACGGTGTTGTAAACGCTGTTTTAGTGAAGGCTTGAGACTGGTATAAACATTTAAAGTTTTGGAACCGATTTTCTTTATGTCCAATGTTATTTATTCTGTGATAAATGTTATTATCCATTCAGAAACTAAAGAAATTTTAATGCTTTACAGAGAAGAAGGTATTTATTCTGGACACGAACCAGTAAAAGGAAAAATAAAAAAGGATGAATTAAAAAGCGAAGCTCTTAATAGAGAAACATTACAAGAAACTGGGTTGAAAATCGGAGAACATTTAAAAGTTATTGGAAGACTTCCTAATTATTTCCATGCAAGACAAGAAGAAAAATTTCCTAACAAAGAAATAAAAACTGCTCTTTTTGTTTCTGAATATACTCATGGAAAAATTAAGATTGGTGGAGATAAGGAGCATAAAGGGTGTGAATGGATGGCTTTTGAAGAAGCTAATGAAAAGTGTTGGTTACATAAATTCGGAGATAATGTCATTGAACCGGCGTATGAATTTTATTTAGAAAAGACCGGTGTTAACGCTTAAACCATTTCTGTAAGAACTTGAAGAAATCTTCTGGATGGGATTTTAATACTAGGGATTTGTCTGGGAACATTTCTATTCTTGCTTTTGTCATTGGGGAAGCTAAGCGGGAAGGAACACCTTTTGAGTGAAGCTTCTTTGCTGTACCGATGAAAAAGTCTTTCATATACGGAAGAACCTGTGTTCGTTTTCGTGGAACTTCCACTACGTAACGACCGCGCTCAACTGAAACTTTTTTGTTTTTATAATGTTTTAAAAACAATGAAGCTGCTTTTGATTTTATATCTGGTCCGATCTGTTTTTTCACTTTTGAAACCACCCAATTATCGACTTCGAAAACTAAGGTTATTTGTTTTTTGTCCATCCATGTGCCTTTTTTCAAAATAGTAAAATCGTCCTTCTGAAGTTTTCTTTCTAATAGTTTGTTTAGTTTTCTTGTTTGTGCCCAAAGAATATCTTCTAGAGATTTAGGCTTTTTGAAACTAAATAAAAGTAATTTAGTTTTTCGCTTGTTTATTTTTTTCTTTAGGTCTGTTAATGCTATTGGTTTAACTTCAGGTGGGAAAAAGTGTTTCATTGAAGGAGAAGCTAAAAACTTTTGACATGCTTGAACAAAAGTGAAAAACTTTTCTTCTGATACAACAGCTGCTACATTTCGTGAAGGATCAACTGGGTCAATCACAACAAGAGGGGTGGAAAACTTTTTAGTAGGAGATTGTTTTCCGACAATTATTGTCTTCCCTGGTTTCCATTTAGAAACTGCTTTTATACAGCTCGAAAATGTTTTGTACTTTACAATTAATAACTCGCAAAGATATCCTGAGAACCCTAAAACTTTTAGATCTGCCCCATAACACTCGTGAGCTATGCAAAATTGCTTCAACAATCGGACGTCGTTGTTATTTTTCAAATTTTTCAAAATGAATTTCATATGATGTGGTGTGCGGTCAACAGCTGATTTGATGTTTGAGCTATTCTTGATCGCAAAAGCTGGTACGATATCAACTTCATATTGTTTTTTTCTGAATGTAAATAATGCCTGTAAATATGGATGTTCTGAATAAGCTAATTTCCATTTTCCCTTGAGCTTTTTCACAATTTTTTTACCTTCTTTCAAACCTTGGATCTCCAATTGCTTTTTTGTCAAATCTGGCGAAAATAAGAGAAAAATATCAGCTTCTCGGCGATGTGCTAACCAAGTGGATTTCCCAACCGAGCCACAGACTATTGGATTATATTTAGAGGTTGTAGCATTTTTCAGCAATTTAACGAAATCGCTCATATCCTTTTGCTCGGGGTCTGAAGGAATTATCCTTTTTTTGGCTATATTTAAAAGTTCTTTCATGCAGTGCTCACCAATAAGTTTTATAAGCAGGCTTGTAAATAAACTTAATGTAGGAGAACGTATTGGAGATAGCCTATAGAATGAGGTAATAAATATGGCATTAGAAGACTTACTACCAAACGTAGTTACAAGTATAGTAACCGGATTTGTAAATCTATTACCTAATCTTATTAGCGCACTATTAATCCTAGTTTTAGGATTGATAGCAGGAAAAATCCTAGGTGGAATTGCTAAAACAGTTGTAATGCATTCAGGTCTTGATAATTGGGTATCAAAAGAAAAACACATACCAATTGATCTGAGCACAGTTACAGCAACATTGGTAAGTTGGGTTGTTTACTTACTATCTATTCAAGAAGCAGCGGACGTTATAGACGCAGGAAATGTTGTCTATATTGGAAACTTTATTGACGGAATACTATTATTTGTATTCGGTGTCATAAGAGCTTCTGCGGTAATAGTAGTTGGATACTCACTTGGAATGTATTTGAAAGACGTAATATTGCAATCAAAGAACATTTATGCAGATATTTTAGGAAACATAATGTTCGTATTGGTTCTTTACCTTTCAATTGCATTGGCTCTCCCATCCATAGGAATTGCAGCAGATGTATTAAGCAACTTATTATTAGTTGTAGTAGCATCATTTGGATTAGGAATAGCAATTGCAATGGGATTCGGCCTGAAAGACGTCTTTGCAAATTTTGCAAAGAAATACTCAAAGAAAGCAGGACGAAGACGAAGATAAATTTTTTTATTTTTGGGGCAGACGCGCGAGCGTTTTTTATTTAGCCCCGATTTAATTTCTTTTAAAAACCTTTTTATCAATTAAATTGGTGAAAAAAGATTTAGCAAAAATTTCTTAAAACAACAACAAAAAAAGTTTAATCAAAAATCAATTCAATAAAATCTATACTTTTTGTCGTATGAGCTTTTTTATTGGATAAACATTTTTATGAATTCAATTTGTGAAAAAACGTTTACGAAAAACTAATTAAAAACCCCGAGAAATACTATTTTTGTCGTATTAACTAAAAGTCGATTACTACAACCCAGTACTCACGTGTTATATTAAAACCATTAAACGCGAAAATAATAATTATGACACAAATTAAATATTATATTTCTAGATTGGGAGAAATTTTCGCAGCAATTGTAAGCTATATATTTTTCCACGAAGTCGGACATTTTCTTTTTGCAACTGCTTTAGGTTTAGATCCGGCATTTGTCGTTACTGAACAAAGTGGAATTGCTGGATTTACAATGGCTGCGATTGGTGTTTCTGCTGGATCAACCACATTAATTGCTCATGTGTTTTCAATATTAGGTGCAACACTTTTGCCGTTGATGGTTGCTATTAGTATGTTTGCATATGGGTTGAAAACTGAAAATAACACTTTTGTAAATATTGCAGAAGTTTATCTTATATTAATTATGATTAACTTAATTCCTTTCCGTGGGCTAGAAGGTTCTGATGGTAATATGTTGTGGAAAGTGTTTAGCTAGTATTTTTTTCTTTTTCTTGGTTTTGTCTTTAGGTAATTGTATCCAAAATACCCCACAATTCCGATTGCTATAACAACTAATCCTGCTGTTAATGGATTATCAACTAATGTAGCAAATCCTGTTAGGCCACTTGATAATTGATCTGATGTTTCTTGATTGTTCTGTGTTTCAATATCATTGTTGATCTCTGCATTAACATCGCTGTCATCAGTTTCATTATCTGTCGTGTTTGTTGTGTTTGTTTTTGGCTTTCTTTTTGGAGCTGGTCCTGAAGAATAACTTGGATTACTTGGTGGTTGTGCAGGTGGGTTAAATTCTAATATTCCAGAATGTGTTAACCCTGATACAACAAATTGATCTCCTTCTATTGCACATGTATATTTATCATACTTTAGAGTTCCGTCGCATGCTACTAGAAATTCGCTTTCTCCATTACACCCTGAAGAAATCTCTGTTACATTTGCGTCTTCTTTGTCTTGTACACAAACATGATCATACCCAGCTATTTTGTCTACATAAACTGTTTTTGTTACACCGTCTGGTAATTCCAATCCTTTGATTATTGTAGAACCTACTGAAGATGTATTTGATTGTCCATATGCTTCCAATTCCATTAAATTCAATTGTGTTGATATGTTGTAAGTAAAATTAAGCAATGATCTTTGGTCATACACACTCCCAGATGTTTCATTATATTTTCCTTGTAAAATTTCTATTGGCATATTTTGTGTATAATCAAAAGTTGATTCTACTGAGCTAGAACCATTTATCAATAAAATTATTGTTCCATAATTATAAGATATTGTTCCACCATTTCCAGCTGGTCGTCCATGAATCATGTCTCGTTCGTCTGGAATTGAGTCATAGTCCATGTCTAAAAATGTTGTTAAATTTGTCATTGTCATGTATCTTGTGTTTCCTGCTGAGTCATCACATGATAGTATTACTTCGAAAAAATCATACTCTGTTTCGCTAGTTGTTTCCAAAGTTATTGAATCTGTCCAGTTTGAAAATCTATTTACATCTATTTTTCTTGCAATATCTTTTTCTTCAGCCACTGTACATTCATACCCATCATCCACTCCTAGACATTTAGATATTTCATAATAACACGATAGTACTGGTTCATCGATTTCAACTGTTAGATTGAATTGATAACCTGTCGTATTTGCAGAAGTTAGTAATGAATTACTCTGTAAATTTACAGAAATGTCTGGTGTTTTGTCGATTGTGAAATTCTGTGTTCGTAAATATGTGTATTCATCATATATAAAAAATAATACAGAATACTCCCCATCTGGTAGAATTGGATTTTCTATTTTCATTTGTGAAACATCTGTGATAAGTATTTTTGGGATTTCGTCTGTTTCCTGATCATAGTTTTGTACATCAATCATCACAAACGAATCTATATCTTCTAGATCAACTTTTCCGTTTTTAAATGATATTACTTCATATATTTCATAATTTCCTCTAAATTTGATTTTTCCTAATTCTAAATTTTCTCCAGTTATTAATGTTATGTTATCAATGAACATCTCATATGACACCGGTGGTGTGTATGACTGTATAGGTATAATGTTTATTGAATATGTTCCATTTGAAATTTTAGTATAATACGGACTCCACTTATATTCTGCGGTAAAATCTTTTTCATTTGCAACAAATTCCAACATATCCACTGCAAAGTGGCCATTTCCTAAATTTCCATTTGAATCTAAAAACATTATAGTATAATTTACAAAATCATCATCTTCTATGTCTACAGATATTTCAACTGGATTGTCGTATCCATATGATCTTATTTCATCATAAGGTGTTAATGAAAAATTTTCAATTTTTGGTATGTTATTGTTTGTATAAAGTAAAACATCCGAGAAGTAATGATCATTGTCCGCTCCTTCTGGTCTACAATATAAATGGATAACATATTCGTCCGTATAACCAGAATCATCAATAGTTTTACTGGTATCTATTAAATTGGAAAATGAAACTGAATGTTGTAAGCCGTCTGATACTGTTTCACCATTTTCCGGGTCTCCACAATCTACCCAACAATTGCTTGAGTGTTCTCCTGATTCACAAACACCATTTCCACAAGAACCGTCCCCACAATCTTGTGAACATGTATACCAATCTTCATTACATGATTCACAAATATCATTTTGACATTTATCGCGATTTGCTACGTAAAAATAATATATGATATAATCACATTTTACTTCTTCGTTTGTTGTAAAATTAAAATCGAAAGTTGTTGGTGCGTACATAAAATAATCATAATATGTTTCATTGGGTGATGTGATTACCATTTCTAGAGTTTTGCATCCATTTAATCTATCACCTTTCATATCTGGACATGTGTCACATTCATCTCCTACATTATCCTCATCACCATCAGCCTGATCTGAGTTTTCGTCGTACTCACAATTATCCACCCCATCAAGAATTCCATCGTCATCGATGTCTCCTTCGACAGAGAAAGCTGTAAAAGAAAAAATTGACAATAAAACAAATACGGTTACTACCAAAGCTAAATTTTTATTAAACATAATCATCAGTGTTTTGCTATATACTAGTTGTAAATAGTAGTCAAGAAATCTTTATAAGTTGATGAATGTTTGGTGTTTAGCTTAAACTATTTCAACCGAACTGTTTCCAAATTCTTAGGCGCCATGGTCTCGCATCGGAAAATGTTGTGTAATGTTTTTGCAAGCTCTATACACTTGGATGCTTCACCATGGTTTAGAATTATTCTCTCTGGTCGGCGTTTTAGTTTTCCTAAATAGTTGATTAGTTGTTTATTATCAGAGTGTCCAGATAAACCAGAAACAGTAATAATTTCTAAATTGACAGGTATGGCTAAGTTTCTTCCGTCCTTTTCCATTGGAACTGTTTTCCAGCCTTTTTGTATTTTTCTACCTAGAGATCCTTCTGCTTGGTAACCGATGAAAGCCATGGAATTTTTTTCACCTTCTGCCATCTTACGTAACCACCATACAGATGGTCCCCCAACTAACATACCTGAACTCGCTACAATAACACAAGGATCTTCGCTTTCAAGTATTTGTTCACGCTCTTTTTGGCTACCAATGCGATGGAAGATATCTTTTGTGAATGGGTTTTCCCCTTGTTGTAAAATTTGTTTTTGGATTTCTCGGGACATGTATTCTGGATAAGTTGTATGGATAGCAGTTGCGTCCCAAATCATTCCATCCAAATAAACAGGACAAGTTACTCCGCCTGCTGCAAGAATTGCTTGCACGTCTTGTGCACGCTCCACAGCGAAAGAAGGTATTAAACATTTTCCACCACGCTTAACTGTTTTCTCAACCAAGTCAACTAACATTTTTTCTGATTCAGCTCTACGTGGTTGAATATCTCCGCGCTTTCCATATGTACTTTCGTTAATTATTGTTTCTGCTCTTGAGAAATTATATGATGCTGGTTCATACAGTGCTGATCTGTCAAAATTAATGTCTCCTGTATATAGAAGATTATGAAAACCGTTTCCGACATGCAAATGCACTAAAGATGATCCTAAAATATGACCAGAATTTAACAAAGTTAATCTAATGTCTGGAGTGATATCTGATACTTCTCCGTACTTTAAACAGATTGTTCGCTTGATGGCTTCTTTGATTCCTTTTGTTGTGTATGGTGGTTGGTTTCCTTCTCTTTGTGAAAGTTTTAAGAAATCCATTGCAAGCAAAACCATTAAGTCGCGAGTGGGTGCTGTACAATACAAAGGTGCAGTACATCCATATTCATATAAATAAGGAATCATTGCTGCGTGATCCATATGTGCGTGTGTTAACACAACAGCATCTAAAGCAGCGATGTTAACTTCTGGAGCTGTTAAATATGGGACTTCGTTTTTACCTGGTTTTATTCCACAGTCCATAAGAACTCTAGACTCAGGTGTTTGCACAAGTATACAAGATCTTCCGACTTCTCGGAAAGCACCTAAAGATGTTACTCTTAACCATTCAGTTTCTTTCCAGCCAGAATGAATTCTTTTTCCGACTTCATCCAAAAACTTTTTTCGGAAAACTGATTCTTTGTAAATCAATTCTCTAAGAGTTTTCACAATATCCGATTTAATAGCTGGTGCCCGTTTTACAACTGGTGACCAAAGAGTTTCTTTTTTTATTTTGTTTAATATTTCCGCGGATTTACCTATTGCCAACCCTGGTTTGGATGCTTCTATTGTTACAGAACCAAACACAGGCTCAAATGTTATATTATCTAAACCAGCTTCTTCTGGAATTAATTCCCTTATCTTTTTCTCTGCTTTTTCCATGTCTAGGCAGATTGAAGGATCTGGACGTAGAATTATTCTTTTCTTTAAAGTTGACACTAATTTTCGAAGCACATCGCCTGGGTTTGAAAAAAATTCAGGGTTTTTTGTGTAAAGGACTATTTCACATCCTTCATACTTCGTGTCACTAATCTTTGATCCTCTAGGTATTTCTTTCTTTATTCTTTCAAAAAGATCTTTTGTCTGTTCTTCTACCATAATTATCCGCTCCTTTAAAAATTAAATAATTTATTAATTAAATAAGATTTACTATTTTTCTTCTGTTTTGTTAATCAGAATTTAGTTGTGTTTTTTGATTTCTTCGTCTGTAAGTTGTTTGTAACCGTCTGCGTTTATTACAACTATACTGAATCCATCTCCACCAGATGCTATGTCTCTACCTACTGCAGATTTCAAAGCCTTTACTGCAAGTCCGATTGCTTGATCTGATGTCATGTTTTTCTTAAAATCTCCCTCTAGAACACCATATGCAAATGGTGATCCTGAACCTGTTGAATAGAACTTATCCATATGAGATGTTCCACCGACAGGATCTAAACAATAAACTTGAGGTCCTCTAGAATCAAATCCTGCTATTATGAATTGATTGTAATATGGAAAATGTTTGTTTCCATGAAGTATGTTTGACAATAGGCTAGAAGCTGCTCTTATTGATATTGGCCCACGATCTAGTTTGTAAAGCTTGAATTGTGCCTTTAATATTCTCACAACAGCCATTGCGTCTCCCACACTTCCAGCAATTGTTAGACCGATATGATCATCTAATTGATACACCTTTTTAGCTACCTTAGAGTCTACCATATACCCAATTGTAGCTTTTTTCTCTGCTGCTATAACAACACAATCTTTTGCAACTATTCCTAATGTTGTTGTACCAGTCTTCAAAGTTTTATCGTTATCCATAATTATCACCAAGAAATCCTGTCTTTATGTTTGGTTCTGGTGTTTATAAACCTTTACTAACTCTTTTCCAGACTTGTATATCTCGATTATTGCTAGTATTGTGAGTATCAATGCTGTTATGATTATAAGCCATATCATTATATTCATGACCGTAGCTGCTTCTTCAGATATCAGCAAATTGGTATCAGATTCTGATAAAATTTCTGTATCTGAATAACGTAGGATCAATTTGTAAAGACCTGCCTCATACCCGATCAATGGAAGTGTTATACTGCCTTCGTGTTTTTGATCTATAGAAATTCGAACAGAATCTATCTTAGCTATTTTTGTCTCGATTTCATCAGAAATGAAAATCTCGATTGTTCCTGTGTGTTCTGTGTTTCCTCGATTTTCGAGGTTGTATTTTACTTCAGAGGTTTCGTTTATGTAATAAATTAATTTTCCTGTTTGTATGTTTGAATAGATAGATTTGCATGGAAGAACATTAAATTTCAAATTTTCTGTTTTCTTTTTAGTTCCGAATTCGTAGAACTCAACCTTTACTTGATATTCTCCTTGTTTAGAAGAACACTCCATTGTGAACAAGTCTGTTGTATCTTCTAAAAGTCCATTCGGACTTGTTGTAATGTTTTTTTCTTTTTCAAGGATTATTTCATAATCTTTCAATACGTATATTTTAACGTTTGTTTTTACTGTCTCTGATCTTTTGTTTGTTACATTTATGTAAAGTTTTGCTGTGTCACCTGAAGATAATTTTTCTGGATTTATTCCTGTTGAGTATGTTATGGGATATTTTGTTACTACTTGAACACCACCCCCACCGCCTGGTGGTTCACCACTCGGAGGAACAACTGGTGTATAAATTGTTATGTTGTTTGTTGTGTTTATTGGAAGATTGCCACCATCAAGCAATGTAAAATTTTTTGATGGGTATGAATACACAATTCTTGTCATTAATGTGTAACTTCCATCTGATAATGAAGAAAAATCATTTGTATAATTAAAATATTCCACTGAATCTGCGTTAACATAAATATTATCATCGACTGAAAAATATCCGACTATTCCAGAATCATCTCTTATTTCTACTAAAAGTGCACCGCTAAAAAATGTTGTGTTAAGAGCTTCGGTGTCTGTGTTATTTACTAAAACTGTTATGTTAACTAAATCGTCTGTACTGAAATTTATTTCTTCTGTTGAAACCCCATTGACTATTATTTGGGTGGTTGTATTCAAAGTGAAATTCTGCCACCAAACCAACACAGAAGTGGAAGCTGTATCTGAGTAAACTTGCACAGACAGAACTACCACTAACAACAATACTAATATTATTTTTCCATTGTGTTTCATATAATCACTTTTTAATTAATCTTTATTTAACCGCTAGTTCCTATAAACCAAACTGTTCCAGAGCAACTTCCACCAATTGGTTGTGATTCGTCTCCGAAAGGAGCATACATTCTCCAGTAAGTTGTGTTTTGAGTTGGAGACGGGGAAGTGGTTTCTTCAGACTCTGCTAAATCGAAATCAGAACAAGTTGTTATTGTGTTTGTTAAATTTGTTCCTGTTGCAAAATCAATACCTACTTCACCTGTACAATTATACATAAGCATTTCTGCGTCTATACTTCCTCTATCACAACCCAAGTCTGTACCGTTCATTCTAACATCAATTTGTATGTTTCCATGATTTGAAACATTTACTGAAAGGGAAGAGTTTTGTCCCGGGTCTAATGCACCGAAATTCATATTTGATGTGTTTATGTTAATTGCTACTAGTGAATTTATGTCTGTTGCATCTTCAACTCCACCAGCAGTCCAATAATCAACAACGTCATTGCTGTTATGTTACAGGTCCACCCTGTATCTACTGTGTTTTGTGCGTTGAAGTAAACCTCAAATCCACAAACTACATCTTTTTGTGTTGGGTTTGCTGTAGAATATAAAACACAACTGGAGTTCTTGTAACAATTTGTTGCATCTTCTCCACATGATGTGGTTTCTCCACCAGCTTTCCAGTAGAAAACACCCTCTGCATGATCTATATCGTCTGCACCATTTTGATCGTCTATAGTTGCATTACATTCTATATACTGAGTAGTTCCAGCTGCTAGGTCTATTTGGTTTTCTGGATTTGTTACAGTATCATCAACTATTGCTGAACCCGAAACTGTTGGTTTTTGATAATCATCCAATATTATATTCACAGTTGTACTATTTGTCAATGTCAAATTTACTTCTGTGAAATTATAATAAAAGTTTGTCTTGTCTGCAGTAAATGTATAGTTAAGATAATCATCTGTTATTTTATGAGAATTGTTTTGTAGGAATTCTATCAATTCAAAATATTCTGTAAATCCATTAGCATCTGTTGTTGTGTCTACAACTACTGTTCCATTGTTTTGTGTAGCGTTTACAGATGCGGATTCCATTGCTTCACTTGATTTGTTTTCAACATAAGCACGAACATACCATTTTGTGTATACCTGTGCCGCTGAATTGTCATTAAATGTCACAGTATCTTTATCAAATGACGTGTTGATAATGTTAATGTAGAAATCAAATCCTTCAGCTGCATCGATAAACTGTATATCCTTATCTACAGATGTTATTGTTGAGTTGTATATGTAAGATGATTCTCCGTCTGTAAGCTCATCAAAAACAATACCATCATCTCCTCCTATTATGTTACAGTTTGTAATATTTACTGTCTCTGAACCCATAACAAATGCATCTCCTGTTGAAGATGTTATATTAGAATCAATTATTTCACCGTGCTGTGATCCCTTAACAAACTCTATTGTAGAACCAGTAGCGGTTATATTACTATTATCTATTGTTGTATGTCCTGAATTTGCGTCTGTATATATTGCATTAACACTATTTGCAGTAATTATTGTATTATTTATTACAGTATAGTAATCTCCACTGTTCATGTATACACATTCACGATTACAATATATTTCTGTATCATTCATAGTAACGTTGTCTGCGTTGTCGAAATACACCGCTCTATCGTCTGTTACATTTATTGTGTTATTGTTTAATGTTGTATTTGTTGTTGTTTTCAAATAAACCCCATAATCTGAATGTGTGTCTGTTCCATTTCCGAGTATATTACAATTACTTATTGTAAGATTATTTATTCCAACTGCACTTATTACATAGCTACCTGTTGACTGTATAAAGTATCCGTCACAATTCAAATCTACATTGTCATTTGTTATATGGAATACTGTTCCGGTACATCCTGACATATTTTCTGTCATTGTGTAATCATTATTTAGACTCATCCCACATCTTTTTGTATAATTACTTAATACAAGCTTGTCAAAGTTTCCTTCACTTTCAGAATCTATTTCTAATGGATCATCACAAAAACCATCTAAGTCAGCATCTATACAATCTATAGAATTCCCACCTGTTGCATTTAGATAGAAATTACCTCCTATGTTTGAACCTGGGCTATATATTCTAGTTCCTGTTTGGTTTGTTGTGTTCCAGAAATTTTCACCGTCTAGATTCATTAAATAATAAGTTGGTGTTCCGTTGAATAAATTATTATAGAAATAATTACCATCAAGACCATCTATAGCTTCATCAATTGTTTGGTTTTCAACATAAATTGAATAGTTTGTAGCTTGTATTTTATTGTTTGTGAAATATGATCCTTCTGTATCTGCTTGATCGTCAAAGTAAAGCCCATAACTATTTGATACTGTTATGTTTGAATTGTTTAATATTATTTTATCTGATTCATATCCAACATACATACCATAACTATCTAAAGATGTTATATTGGAATTGGTTATGTTTATGAAACCATTAGCTTCGTTTCCTACATAAGTAGTTATATGTGATGTATAATTTCCTACTGAAGAAATATCACAATAATCAAATGTTATGTTATTAATTGTGTGTATGATGCTTCCGTCGTGATACCCTTTCAGGTAAATAGCATTTTGGTCCCCTGAAATTATTTCAGTGTTATTGAAATAATGGTTGTTTGAATCTCCATAAATGTAAACTGTGTTGTCGTCCGTAGTTTCTATTCTAGAATCGTAGAAATAACTATTGTCTTTTTCATCTACGTAAACTGCATAATCTGTAGCTAACACTCGTGAAGAATCAAATGTTATTAAATTTCCATCTATGTATGCACCGTAGTTAGTAGCTGTTACGTTCGTGGAATTAAATACAACATTATTTGTGTTTATACGCACACCATAGTCTGAAGTTGCTGTTATGTTGGAACCAATAATGTTTATTGTTTCTGTATTCGTCCATAATCCGTAATTAGCTGAATTTATTATTGTGTTTGTTATATTTGTGTTTCCTGCTGGTTCAAGTAAATATATTCCATAGTCTCCAGAAGTTGTTATATTACATCCTGTTATGCTATTGTGTATCGACTGGTCTTCAAATTTTATTCCATAATCATCTGTAACTGTTATGATTGAGTCTGATATTGTATTAAATTGTGAAGTAGCTCTTATGTGTACCCCCATTTCATCTTGAGAAATTATAGTACAATTATCAATTGTGTTATTGTCTGAAAATGAATGGATCAATACTGATACATTAGTTGATGTTATGACAGAATTTTGGATTGTTGTATTGTCTGTGTATTCGTGAATGTCAACCGCCATTCCACTAAGACCTATAGCTGTTACATTACTATTATTTAGAGTATTGTTGAATCCATGAGCATCAACAACAAATACTGTCATCTCCCCTATTAAGTTAACATTATCAATTGTATTATTTTTTGATTGTCCAATTAAAGCTATAGCACTAGAATTTGTAACATTTACTATTGTATTGTTTATTACACTATTATCAACTGTATTATATTTTATACCAAGATTTGTATCAGTTCCATTCAAAAGAATTGAACAATTATTAATTGTTACATTATCTCTCGAAAAAACTTCTATTCCTATACTAGAAGTTGTTTGTAATGTGTGACCTTGACAATCTAAAACAATGTTGTCTGCTGTTATGTTAAATATTGTACCTGTACATCCAGTTATATTTTTTCCTAGTGTTAAACTTTTTGTTAGCTCCCATCCACATTCAACATACTCATCACTTAGTGGAAGGTTATCTGTGTTATCTGTATCAAATGTCAGTGGAGAATCACAGAATCCATCATTATCTGCATCCACACAATCTACAGAATACCCACCTGAACTGTTTAGATATGCATTACCTCCTGAATTTGGTCCATCAAACATTATTCTATATCCGGTTATGTTTGTTGTGTTCCAGTTATTTGCTCCATCAAAATCATCCATGCTATATGTTGGAGTTGCATTAAAAATATTATTTGTTATATTATTACCATCAAGGCCGTCGATACTTTCTCCATCAGTGACTTGATTTTCTATGATTATAGCGTAGCTAGTAGCTGTAAACGTATTGTTTATTATTTCTGCTCCTTCTGTATCTGCTTTGTTAAAGAATCTTATTGCGTCATTTCCAATTGCTGTTATATTATTGTTATACAGTAGTATGCTATCTACGTCGTGCCCTAAATAAAATGCAATATTTTGTCCTGCTTCTATGTTACAACTTTCAAATGTTATTGTTCCTGCGTTTCCTACTTGGTAATTCATTGCAACAGAATAATTTCTACCTGCTGTTATGTTTGTGTAATTCATTGTTATGTTTGATACTCCAGAATGCATGTAAGTTGCATTATCATAATTTGCTATTATGTTACATGTATTAAATGTTATATTATTAACATCGTCTAAATAAACAGTTGTATTGCTTGCTGTTATGTTTGAATAACTAAAAGTTGTTTCATTTGAACTTCCGTTAATAAAAATTGCATTATTATTTCCTACAGTTGAGTTTAGTCTATAGATTGTATTATTACTAGAAGCACCGCTTAAGAAAAATCCGTAACTATTTCCTGTATAAATTTCTGTATCGTTTATTTGAGAATTGTTTGTGTTAAACAAATACATTCCATAATCGGAAGTTGAATGATTAAGATCAACTTTACAATTTTTAATTGTTATATTATCCAAATCAGAAGAGTAAATTCCATAACTGACATTTCCACGAATTGTGTATCCTGCACAGTCTAGAACAACATCATCTGATGTAATATTTAAAATAAAATCGCTCATACAGTTTTGTAAGTCACTTGTTAAAGTAGCATCACCTGGTAAAGTAGTATTACAACAGGAAGTTTGTGCTGAAACACATGTTCCTGGTCCACCACAAGCACCATCACATTCGTCTTGTGCAGTTTCACCAGTAAAACATTGATAAAGTGGTTCGTTTGGACAATAATAATTTCCAGCTCCTGTACATGCTAAACAATTTCCATCCAAAGTCGGAACTGGTGGATCTGCTGCATATTCTACTATAGCTCCTTCACCTTCACCGAATTCAAACTTCTGTACAAAGTATCCTGCAGGTAAAACTTTTGTATGATCGATACTTGCTGTTTGGTTATCACAACTCCAATTATTTACAATTATACTTGGTCCGTCTATTGTTGGAGTTATATTATTATTTCCACACTTCAATGAGTTAAATTCTAAAACTTCGTAAGCTAACTCGTCTTTTGTTATGTTTAGTTTTGATGAACCAGTTGTTTCGAAAAACACTGTCCAGTTACCACCAACATCTACAAATTCTAACGGATTCAAAATTGTTAATTCTAATTCGTAAGTTTGATTTGACAAATGTGGAACAACCCATTCAATAGAATCGTATTTTCCGTTTTGGTCATAGTCGACTATTTCTATACTAACTTGTGTTCTTGTTCCGTTAACAACATGGTAAAGTTTTGCATTCACTACTTCAGAATCTGGAATTTCTGTAAATGCTAAAACATTTTCGTAATGATATTCAGAATAAATTGTGATTTCTTTTTCGCCCCCCACTAGGAAAGTTTCTTCAGCCATTGGTGCTGGTGTCTCATATTCAATTTCAATTTCTTCAACTGTTTCCTCGATTATTAAATCAGCTGAAACATCTTCAGGTATTTCTTCATCCTCAATAACTATTTCTGCTGTTGCTTGATCTGCAATAGCACGTGCTGTTATTTGCGATGATGTTTCAATTTGTTGTTCATGTTGTTCAATTGTTTTTCCTTCAATAGTTGCTTCGACTTCCTCACCTGTTTTTGTATCAACAATTGTAATATTTGTTGCGTGTTTTGGTATTTCAACTGAAATTGTTTTTTCTTTTGAAAGTGAAACTGTTTTTTTCCATTTAACTGGTCGCCCTAAAACCGCACCGTATTGTTTTGTTTTTTTGATAACAGCAACATCATTTATAATTTCTGCTTTTTGTTTTTCATTTTCTTCTGATATATTTTCTATTGGTTGTAGTGTGGGGGTTTCAGTATCGGCTAAAACGGTTTCATTATTTGCAAATATTATAGTTCTTTCTTCTTCAATCACAATGTCTTTTAGTAAATTCATGTTAACTGAATTTATTGAGACTTGTAATTTTTCAGGTGCATAAATTAAAATTCTAGAAGAGGTTGAAAATGTTTTGTATGAAATTGCCGCAGAAAATGTTCCTTCCCACGAATCTATTAAATTTATTTCTCCGATAAGAATTTCATTGCCGTTTACTTCAGTGTCGGAATCTAGGTAAATTCCCACTGAATACTCAGATGAAGTTGCCATTATTTCAGATTCATCAATAACAGGAGCTGAACCGATTTCTTCTGGAAGAATTTCTGGTTCAAGTGTTTCTTCGACTGGAGTTTCTTCAGGTTGGGTTTCTTCGACTGGAGTTTCTTCAGGTTGGGTTTCTTCGACTGGAGTTTCTTCAGGTTGGGTTTCTTCGACTGGAGTTTCTTCAGGTTGGGTTTCTTCGACTGGAGTTTCTTCAGGTTGATCGTGATCTTCTACAACAATATCTTGTTTTATTGAAGCAGCTGCAGAAATCTCTATTGTTTTTATCCAACCTTCTTCAGATGTTCCTAAACTCCAATAACTATAATCATTTTCCCCGAAATCTTTTAATGGAAGAGATACTCTCTGAACTTCATCTCCTGACATTCCTTTTATTTTTAGTTTTGAACTATCTAGACCAGTTGATGAAAAATTGAAAACATATTGCTCACCTTTTGATAAATATGGGAGATCCCACCTTAGAGTATTTCCATCTACAACAGCGTCTCCAGAGTCTGTTATCGAAACTATATCATCAACTTCCAAATAAACTTCAACATTATCGATCTCGAGGGTATGATTATTCTTTATTATATAGTGAAAATCATTGCCTTCGTTACTGATTGTCATTAAGATCTTTTCTCCTATCAAATCAGAGACTAAAAATCCTGTTGAACTGAAAGAAGCATAATAAATAACAAATATTAAAGCAAGTGCTAGGAATATTGATGGTAAATGCCGTGATGATGGAAATGAAATCTTAGAGAATGTTCTGTGGGTAACTTGAGAAAAGTGATCTTTTTCAACATTATAATAGGTTCGGCCTTGTTTTCTTTTAGAAATTATCAACCCTTTATTTTCTAGTCTTTTCAAAATAACATAAGTTTTTGAGGTATTGTTTCTGATATTTGTTGAATCTGGGTTTATGTATTCTGCTAGTTCTCGAGGTGTTGTCTCGCCAGTAGAATTAACAGCATCAAGAACTTGTTTTTCGGATTTCGGGACATATGGATATTTTTTCTCTTTTTTCTGAGAATATTTGTCCCTGTAAAGTGTTTTTTTGCCAATTTTACCTTCTTTTTCAATAACACCGCGTTTTTCAAGTCTCTTTAAGTATGTACTGACTTCTGAGACCTTTTTAGATGAACCAAAAAGCTCCTTTGAAATCTGGGATGCAGAGGCTTCTCCTTGCTTTCTAAGGGACTTGTATATCTTGGTTTGTAAACTAGGTTCTGTCTGTTTTGATACTGGTTTAGGGATTTCTGGATGTTTTTGTTCTAATTTCTTATCCGTAAAGGTGTAAACGGCCCTTTTTCCGTCCTTTTTTAGAAATGTCACGTATCCTTTTTTTTCTAGCCGTCGCAAACCAACTGACACCTGAGAAGTCTTCTTTCGAAGATCGTGTCCTGGATATAGACGACGAGCTATATCAACAGCAGAAGCTTGACCTATTTCTTTGATAGATGTCAGAATATTAGACTCAAAATTAGGCAAATTCTTCTTAGTTTTAGTCATTTTAACACCCAAAAAGTTGTTTAACATTGTGTATTTTTGTTTAACATAATTTACCTCCCGATATATATATACTTTTCTATATTAGAGACGACAGATGCTAATTATCAAGAATTCTGTGTTTTTTGTTAAACAAAATTTAGTGAATGTTTAGTGTTGTTTAACACCTTTTTATGGATAAAATTGGTGATGTTCAACTACTGTTGAACAGCCTGTTCAGCGAAGCTGAACATGAAAAAAGATGTACCAAAATAAGGGCAGGTTTAACGCCCGTATTTAACGCTTAGAATACCAATAAAATGCTACAAGAATGATGAAAAATACTAAAATTAACTGGATTGTTAACTTGTTTTGGGCAACACTATTAGCTATTTGGAGATTCAATGGAGTCGAAGAAGAACAATCTTCTGTCACATTTACAAATAAATCGCCTCGAATGCACTGTTTTACAGCATAAGAACCCTGATCTGAGGTTCCACAAATGTAAACACCTGAATTATAGTAACCAATTTCGTCAGAAATGACTGTTATTTCGTAATCTGTGGTTGTTTTTGGCTGAAGAAACAGAGTTTCTGCGCCTGTTATCTCTAAAATAGGTGAATTTAATATTATGTCCACCTTATAAGGCACTTCTGAGTCAGTGGAAGGAAAAAATGAGAATTTATTGATTTCATCAGGACCAACACATACGTGTTTTTCAGCAGGTGAGATACCTATCACAACAGAATATATTGGGGCAGATAGAAGCAAAAGAGCTACAATAATAAATGAGATCGTTTTATTCATCTTTCTTACCACCCAAAATGAACTTTTTCACAAGGATCAGTATTACTAGAAGCAATATTAGTCCTCCACCCATGTAAATCATAGATAGTGAAACAGAGAACTGATATTCTAGTTCATCTGTTCGAGCTCCGCTGATTGTATCTAAGGCATATAGTCTTGCTGAATAATCACCTGGGAACATTGGTTGGTAGAAGAGTGATAGTGTTTTTGATTCGCTGTGAATAACCTCAATTACATC
>Ga0233437_1003137_pt1 | contig 22540 bp, 27 predicted proteins | sample SI_122_August201_FD_182714 | JGI IMG/M metagenome (GOLD analysis project Ga0233437, IMG submission 182714) | Seawater microbial communities from Saanich Inlet, British Columbia, Canada - SI_122_August2016_200_MG | ecosystem: Environmental > Aquatic > Marine > Inlet | place: Canada: British...
CGCTGACGCGGTCGGAATGGACAGAGACGATCTAGTAGAGTGGTATAATAGCCAAGACGGTGGTTTTAAATATTACTTTAAGATCGATGATGAACTTGGCGAGATTAGAATTAGTCACCCATCCAATTTATAAATAACCTCTTGACCTAACCAATCATCGGTGCTATACTAGCACTATGATGAAACTGCCTCCTCTTGAATACACCTTCGATAACATAGTCCTTGGGTGGCGAGAGGAGGCGGTTTCGTTTGCGCGCGCGCACGGCTATCACCTGATTGTGAATAGCGACCAGCGCCCCTTCCACCACTTTGTGGGACACCAAGACATCAAGAGTAAATGGTATGAGGGCATCTTCGAATTGGGGATGCACTCGCTCCTTCCCATACCTTTTGACGTGCAAACGATTAGCCTCGATGACCGAAAGCTCAAGGTCATTACGGAAGGCAATACGAAAGTTATGATTAACTTTAAGACGTTGCACATTTTTGATTTAGACAACTGTGGGTATTTTGGAGTAGAAGAAAAGATCTCAGATTACGTGGTTCATGATATGTTCGACATAGCAGCGGGGTCAAGATTGGGAGTGGCTTTCGCCATTCATCTGGGTAAGAGCTTTATTAAAAAGATCTGTTTTGTGCCCTCGAATCGTATAGATAGGAATACCGCCGGCGATTTTAAAGATATCGTAACCACCAGCATTGTAAAGGCGGCCGACATTAAAAGCTTTGATTATTCAGATACGGTGATTCGTATTTTTCTCAATCGTAAATTGAAGGAACTTAAAATTAAGCAACCTAATGGGCGCAATTTGGCTATTGAGCACTCATTTCGTCACATTATCAAAAACAAGTTTAAATTTGAACCCACGTCAGACATGGATGAAAGAATAATCCTTCATGAGTAAATTAAATATGCCAGCAATCGTCCCGGTCGCTGGCATGAATACGGACTTTGGTATGGAATGGGATGCCTCCTTGATGTCTGTCGCTCCTAATTATACAGCACTAGAGGCGACCGTATACGAATGCCTCCATGCGGGGTGTTCTTCCATTTGGATAGTAGCTAACGACGATGTGGCTCCCCTCCTTCGTCATCGCTTAGGTGAGTGGGCGACCGACATCGACAGCATCCAACGGGGAACCTATGTGAGATTTGGGACAGAAAAGCACCAAGAGGTGCCAATATATTATGTTCCCATTCACCCTCGTCATCGGGGGAAGATAGATAACTACGCGTGGTCCGCGATATATGGAGTTAATGTGGCGTATTGGGTGATGACCAAGATGGGTCGGTGGACTCAGCCCCATCAGTATTACATTTCCTTCCCGATGGGGATACTGGACCCCAAAGAGGTGCTTAAACATAGGTCTCAGATCCGTAAGAACCCGCGTTTGTACTTTTCTCACGAGGGGAAGACCGTCAAAGATGGTGTACCTCTGAGTTTTGTATTGGACCCAGAAGAGTGGCGCCGAGCAAAACGCAAGATTGTCACCAATTCAGCAGTGTGGAAGGCTCCGGAAGAGGGACCCTACCCCACCGAAAAGCTGCCTCCCGAAGAACAACTCGTCTCATTGAGCTACGGCTTGGCCGATGTTTTTGGCGATGGAGACGACGCTCCCATACAAGAAATGAAAAGCTTTTATGACTTGACAAATTGGGATGGATATGTTAAATTTATATCATCGGAACTTGGTAAGAGAACCAAACGTCCGAACACTAACACTATGTATAGAGGGAGAAGTAAATGACAGACAAGAAGATTCCTTTCGTAGGGCTCCACGCACACAGCGTCGCGGGTTCTATTTTTGATGCAATCGGTTATCCGAACGAGCATATGGATTTTTGCTACGAGAACGGGGGCGAGGCTCTCGCTCTCACAGACCACGGGAACATGAATGGGTTCTCGCACCAGTTTTTACACTGGCAAAAGATGAAGGAAGAAGGAAAGGAATTCAAGCCTATCTTTGGGGTGGAAGCATACTTCTTGCCTTCGATTGATGAGTGGCACGATGACTATGATCGTATCAAAGAGGACGCTAAGCTTGCGAAATCATTGGCAAAACAGGGTGACACCTCTGGTGCAACTGTCGAAGACGAGGATGCCTCGAAGAAGGCGATCAAGTCGGTCATCAATCGCCGACGCCATCTGGTTCTGCTAGCGCAGAATCAGACGGGGCTGAACAACCTGTTCAAGCTTATCTCTGAGTCTTATAGGGAAGAGAATTTCTATCGTTACCCACGCGTGGATTATAAGTTGCTCGCCAAGTATTCAGAAGGTGTGATAGCTTCGTCTGCCTGTCTGGGGGGACCCTACGCAGGCAACTATTGGGCTAACCGAGATGAAGGACCCGAGGCAGTGAGGGAGGCGATGAGGGAAACTAGTCGTCGCTTCGTCGAGGTCTTCGGGGATCGCTGGTATGGCGAACTTCAATGGAATAACATCCCAGAGCAGCACGAATTGAATCAACACATCATCGAGGTGTGCAAAGAGTTCAACATTACCTTGATCTCCACAGCGGATAGCCACTATCCCAACAACGAAGCTTGGAAGGACCGCGAATTGTATAAGCGTCTCGGCTGGCTTGGAAAGGGCACTCCAGCATGGGCGGAAGACAACACTGAGCTTCCGGCAGGAGTTGAGGAAATTGGGTACGAATTGTACCCCAAGAATGGTAACCAGATGTGGGATTCCTATAAGTATTATTCAAAGACTTGTGGGGCTACATACAGCGATCAGCTAGTAATGGATTCAATTACTGAAACGCACAATATCGCATTCAATAGAATTGAAGACTTTGTACCAGACACCACAGTCAAACTTCCAGACTTCGTAGTTCCCGCAGGATTCACTGATGCCGAGGCTTTGGTAAACTATGCCCTAGAAGGGCTACGACAGCGCACACTCCATACGAACAAAGAGTACACAAACCGGCTTCAGATGGAGCTTGATGTTATCGAGGACCGAGGGTTTAGTAAATACTTCCTCACAATGAAGGCTATAGCCGACAAGGCTAACGAAGTTCAACTGACCGGCCCAGGGCGCGGGTCTGCTGCAGGTTCACTAGTCGCATACGTCCTGGGGATCACACAGATTGACCCTATCAAGTACGGACTCCTCTTCGAGAGGTTCCTGCGTAAGGATGCCACGGACTACCCCGACATTGATTATGATGTAGCGGAGCCGATGGAACTCAAGGAAATGCTGATGGAAGACTGGGGCAAGAACTCAGTCGTTCCTATCTCAAACTGGAACACCCTACAGCTGAAGTCTCTGATCAAGGACATTTCAAAGTTCTATGGGATTGAGTTTACTGAAGTTAATAAAGTCACATCAAGTATGATTTTCGAAGCTACTCCTGCTGCAAAGATGAAGCACGGTATCAAGGCGGGAGTTTATGTTCCCACCTGGGAAGAGGTGATGGAATTGTCACCTTCCCTGCGCGGGTTCCTTATAAAGCACCCACACATCAAGACACATGTCGAGGCGCTGGTTGGGCAGGTCCGCTCTTGCTCCCGTCACGCCGGCGGCGTATTGATTGCCGATGACTTGAACGAGCACATGCCGATCATTAGTTCGGGAGGTGTACGCCAGTCGCCGTGGGCGGAGGGACAGAACCTTCGCCACTTGGAACCGCTCGGGTTTATTAAATTTGATCTCTTGGGGCTCTCTACACTTCGAATGATTGATGGAGCCATCCGGCATATCTTGAAGCGACACCATAGTAATCCAGACCCGACGTTTGAAGACGTCAAGGCATTTTACGATGAGCATCTCCATCCGGACAAGATTGATTTCGACGACGAGAAGGTGTACAGAAACGTGTTCCAACGCGGCAATTTCGCGGGAATTTTTCAGTTCACAGAGCAGCGGGCACAAGAGTTTTGCGCGAACGCAAAGCCGAAGTCTCTGGTTGACATATCAGCCATCACTTCGATCTATCGCCCAGGTCCGCTTTCCGCCAACGTGCACGAGCAATACATTCAAGCTAAGAGTATGCCGCACGAGATTGATTATCTCAATGAGCAAGTGAAGGACGTAACTCAAGAGACTTACGGGTTCCTGATCTTCCAAGAGCAGATCGCGCTCCTAGCGCACAGGCTCGGGAAAGACCTCACGCTAGACGAGGGCAATATGCTCCGGAAGGTATTGACAAAGAAGGGGACGGGTAAGGGAGCATCTGTCAAGAATCAACTTAAGCAGAAGTTCATCAACGGCTGCGTTGAGAAGGGCATTCGCCACAGCGAAGCCGAGGATATGTGGGAGAGGTTTGAGTACTTCTCAGGTTATGGCTTTAACAAGTCGCATGCTATCTCGTACTCGGCAATCTCATTCCAGTGCGCGTGGCTATACAACTACTACCCAGTGGAATGGATGGCATCGTTCCTCGACAAGGAACCAGAGAAGCGCAAGGAGAAGGCAATCAACATCGCGAAGTCGAACGGCTTTGAGATTGTGGAGGCAGACATCAACACTTCGTCGTTCGTGTGGGAGATTGATCCCCACAACCCGAAGCGGTTGGTGCAGCCCCTCGCAGGACTCAAAGGTTTGGGAGACGCCGCAATTCAACAGATTGTCGACAACCGGCCATTCAATGATATTGAGGAGTTCTTATTCCACGACGAGATTGTATACAGCAAGCTGAATAAGAAGGCGCTGGATGTGCTGGTTCGTTCGGGAGCCCTCAATAAGCTCATGGATGAGCGCTTTAGCGGGCGCAAACACTTCTGGTCTGCAGTAGCAGTCGACCGGGTCTACAGTAAGAAGAAGTTTCTGGAGAACATCGAAGAGTACAAGGATGAGGGAGACTTCAGCGTTGAGGAAGAGATCGATAATCTCACGACCCTCACTGGGATCTTCCCGATGCATCTGGTAATGACCGAAGAGGTAAGGGAACGTCTGGAAGCAAATTACGTGCCTCCCGTTTCGGACTATGATCCGGATCTGGGATTGGTGTGGTTCATTCCGCGAGAGATTATTAGAAAGAAGACAAAGAACGGAAAGCCCTATTGGATTGTCGCTGTAATTGATTCAAATTCAGTGTTGACAAAGTTCCGATGTTGGGGTATAGTAGAGGGTAAGGATAGGATTCATTTGAATCGTCCTTACATGGGTAGACTAGATTTCGACCCAGCTTGGGGATTTTCAACCCGGTCAATTAGAAGAAATCTAAGATTATTAGGATAGAAAATGATATTACAATACCATATGTTAAGAGGACATGAATTTCCTCCCGTACGAGCAAACCCCAGCGATGCAGGATTGGACTTAAGGTGGGTTCCCACCGAAATGTCCGAGACGGTGCTGAAAATTGAGCCGGGAGAAACTATTTTGGTTCCCACTGGCTGTACATTTGGGATCCCTCATGGGTACATGTTAGAAATTAAAAATAAGTCGGGTGTGGCCTACAAGAAACAATTACTTGTTGGGGCATGCGTGGTAGACAGTGGATATGAGGGGGAAGTGTTTGTTAACTTACATAACGTTGGCACCACTTCTCAAGTACTGGAGCCAGGAGATAAGGTAGCCCAAGCGGTTGTCGTCCCGGTCGTTCACGCTCGATTTATCGCATCAGAGTCCCCCGACATTTATGATTGGTACCCCATTACGATTTCTAATCGAGGAACCGGCGCCTTAGGATCAACAGGAAAGTGAAAAAGCTACGCAAGGTTAACCGAGAGAAGCGGAAGCAAACGCGACGTGATGCTAAAGAGCGCCTCGCGGACCAAGCCGCCTCGATGATCAACCATCCCACCGAATGCTGTGTGTGTGCGACCAAGTTTGATCGCAACAAAGAAACTGTAAAAAGCTGGATGGTGACAGTTGTTTCAGAAAAGAAAACTGTCCACCTTACGTGCCCAGAGTGTTGGGTCAAGATTGAAGGGATGGCGGAGTGTCGCGAATAAGAGGTTACCACGCCGAGTTAATCGTCGCAGAGTGCCGACTACTCTTTGGTGAGAAAGGCTATAGTTTTTTTGATGGGAATCATTCCTTCAACGTTAACATAGTCGGCGTACGCAACCCCCACGGCCGAGTTAACAAGTTTGACGATCTTTTAGTAGCTATTTATCGGGACTCCTATAAACGGTGGATTGTTGACTCCTATCAGATTACTACCGATCCTGGACTCTATTGGCTGCAGCACCCTATGAACGTAAAGGGCACCGCGATCTTATGTCCGGGACAATATGCTGGGGCTTATCAACTCGGTAAGCATGCGGGAAAGTATGAAGCGCTTTGTCAGAGGGGCGCCCCGATTAATGTGTGGCGCGATAGTAATCGGGATAGCCACCACGACATGTCTAATGCATCGATTGACAGAGGATACTTTGGTGTTAACATTCATAAGGCAGGTCGCAATTCCACCCGCGTGGATAAATGGAGCGCGGGTTGCCAAGTCTTTAAAAATGATGGTGACTACAAAGAATTTATGAAAACTATAAACAGCGCCAAAAAGAAGTTTGGCAATAGCTTTACATATACATTGCTTGACGGCACGGAGGTAGAATACGATGAAGATTAAAGGACATGCAGCAAAAGGGCTAGCGTATGATGACGTCCTCTTGGTGCCTCAATATTCAGATATCAAAAGTCGGCGAGAGATACACATAGGAAACACTCTCGCCACACATCGCGACGGACACTATACCTGCGCACTGGATCTTCCTATTATCGGCAGTCCTATGGACACCATTTCTGAGAACGAAATGGGTATTGCCATGTGGCAAGAAGGGGGTTTGGCGATCATCCATCGTTACAATACAATTCAAGAACAGCTGGACATTATAGATGATGTCATTTATGCTAACGCCAATGCTGCCGCCGCGATAGGAACTTCGGGAGACTATTTAGAAAGAGCACGTGCCCTCATTGGTGGTGGTGTTAAAATTTTATGTGTGGATGTGGCACACGGACACCACATCTTGATGAAGGAAGCACTTACGAGTTTGCGCCAGGAGTTTGGCGACCAAGTTCATATCATGGCGGGGAACGTTGCAACCTTGGAGGGTTATAATGACTTGGTCGATTGGGGAGCCGACAGTGTGCGTTGCAATATTGGTGGCGGTTCTATTTGTTCAACTAGGATTCAGACTGGCCATGGCGTCCCGGGCCTTCACACAATTATTGAGTGCGCGAGATCGGACAGGAACGCTCCCATCATTGCTGACGGGGGAATCCGCAACTCGGGGGATATTGTCAAAGCTCTGGCAGCTGGGGCTGACTTCGTTATGCTTGGCTCTTTGTTATCCGGTACTGATGAAACTCCTGGAGATGTAATCAACACGCGCGATGGCAAGTTTAAGTCGTATCGCGGAATGGCAAGTAAAGACGCCCAGGTAGAGTGGCGCGGCAAGACGGCATCCCTTGAGGGCATAGCTACGACTGTGCCGTGTAAGGGACCTGTTGAGGATGTCCTGCACGAACTAGCACGTGGTATCCGCAGCGGATTGTCTTACAGCGGCGCACGGAGCATTGTAGAATTACAGCAGAAGGCGAAGTTCATGCGCCAGACGGGAAGCGGGCAGACCGAAAGCTCTACTCACATATTGAAAAGATGAGTGACCCGCGAGAAAACTATTCTATTTTGACATTTGGAATTGATTCCAAATTGCATGAGAATTTAAAGATAAGGCTTTATTACGATCAAATTCGCAATCAAAGCCAATTCTTTAGAATGTGTGCGGAATCTTATTTGGCACAAGATAAGTTGTTCATGGAGTTTTTTGATATGGCTAAAGTGGAAATGAAAGCACAATCAAAAACCAGAGCTACGAAGTCACGTAAGCTGCGACAAAAGGGTGAGAACCTGATGAAAGATCTTGCTCTCAGTTCGGCTGAGGTGGAGAATATATTTGATTTACTAGAAGAGGAATTACCAGAATTATGAAAGATTGCGCCAGAGAATGTTATCTCGCAAAGAAAGTTTGCACCAATACAGAATGTCGTCTTAATATAGAATATGAAGAAGATTTAAATTGTACGCTCATCGCCGTTCAAAAGTACGGACCCATGACCCTAGAGGAGATTGGAAAGCGTCATCACATTAGTACCGTGCGTGCTAAACAGATCGTAGATGCTACGTTGGTCAAATTAAAAAAGACATTACTACGAGAAAATACTATTTAAAAGTAGCATAATCGCGATATGTTAGGAGATGACCGACGATGTCAAATAAAAAGAATCTATTGAATGAAGCGCAAGTCCGTCAGTTTATGAAGCTGGCGTCCCTGCACCCTCTCACCCCGGGCTTTGTTAACGGGCTGACAGAAAAGGTCGAAGAAGACCTTGAGGAGGGTACCGACGAAGATCTTGACGAATCCAGCGCCCGCGGCTCTAATGAGTACAGCAAGCCTGGACATCACAAAGGTGGTGGAGTCAAGAGCGGCGGCGAGCCAGTGAATGAGCTGGTATACCGAGACGACGACGAAGAACTAGAGTCAGAGTTGGGCGCCACCGAAGACGAACTGGGCGACGAAGATGCCTTCGCCGACGAAGAAGGCGCAGAGCTTGACGACGCCGAAGGCGCCGACGTTGATGCTGAGGCTGAAACCAGTCTAACCATCCGCCAAGTGGTCAACGCCATTGAAACTGCACTTGAAGAGTTACTCCCCAACGAGGAAGTCGACGCCGAGTATGTTGGCGATGACGACATGGATGTTGAGGCTGAGGACGAGTTTGCCCCAGAGGGCGACGAAGTCGTTGCTGATATTGAAGTTGGCGAAGAGGAACTCGAAGAGGTTTTAGGCTTCGGCAAGAGCGCCGCTGACAAAGCCCGTGAGAAGCTTGCCTTAGGCAAGAAAGGTTCGTATGCTCCCGATGCCGAAGCAGGCGAAAAGAGTTCCGCCCCCACTCCCGAAGAAATCGAAGCTGCCAAGAAGGAGCCAAGAACGCGTCGTCCTCGCAGAAGCGCCGGCGATATCGCGGGCGGACTAGGCGGCGGCATGAGGATCGGCGGCATTTCCGAAGGAAGCACCGACGACCTCGTGGAGCAGATTACCAAGCGTGTTGCTGCACGAATTCTGAAGAGCGCATTAGCTAAGAAGTAAAAGATAAGGCTTGACTTTCAAGCCATCCTAACGTATACTAAAGACTGTGAGGGAAACCTCGCAGTCTTTTTTTATGAGGTTTATATGCATGAAGTAACTAACGGTGAATTAATGGTGTTTGTGGTCCTGGGGTTTGCTCTCGGAGTATTCGTCAGTGTCTATCTCACTCGAATTTTAGAAGTGATCCACATGTGGCGCTTCACACAAGAAGTGGTGGCCCACTGTCTCTTGATGTGCGTGAAGATCATGGAGGATATAGCATTTCTCTCAGAGGTAAAACGAAAGCACATGGCTGCTTCGGACTTTACCCCCGAACAAATTAAACAATTTCAAGAGGTTGACGAAAGAACCTTGACAAACTGGAAGGAATCAGTTATACTATCCTTACAAATGGCCGCTCCACCGCGATTTCGGTCCTTTATGCCGTTTACCACTTGGAAAGAAGCAACGAGGTTTCTGGACGAGGCTCATCAGGCAGCAATATTAGAAAGAAAGAAAAATTATGAACTATGATACCGATCATGAAGAAGAAATAGAATACTCCGAAGAGGAAGAGGAAACTCCCGAAGAGGAAGAGAGCGCTCTAATCGGACTATGTACCGACATCAATGAAGAGTCTATGAAAGAAATAGCTTTAGGTCTCTTGACACTTAATGGAGGAAAGATACTTCCCACCGCATCCGACGTGGAAGAGCCACGTCCGATTGACGTAGAGTTCTTCATTTCTTCCAACGGGGGGTCTGTGAATGACATGTTTGTTCTTTATGATTTGATGGAATTGGTGAAAGGCTCCCGTGACATCGCGACGTTTGGGTATGGACGTGTTGCTTCGGCAGCGGTCCCTCTCCTGGCGTCCGGAACCCCCGGCAAGCGCCATGTTTCAAAGAATGCGCGCATCATGATTCATCACTGTTCTAGCGAAGTAGGGGGCAGTCATGCTACAATCCGGACCAACTTTAGCGAACTTAAGAAGGTGGAGGCTATGATGGTTCAGGCTCTTGCAGACAATTCCAATCTTTCAGTTGGTGATTATTACGAGATTTTCTCTAAAAATACAGATCAATATTTCTCAGCGCAGGAAGCATTAGAAATGGGTCTTGTTGATAAAATCATCTAATTAGTACTGACCATACGAGGAATACCCATGGATATTGATACGCTAGTGGAGACACACTTTAAAAAGAACCGAGACATTTTTGGTTTCGAAGCCATCACCGAACTCATTGAAGAAGTGATGAACTCGATGGAAGGAACGCAGAGAGCTGTTAAACTCCTCCAAGAAGTGGGGGGAACCCCTACAAACGAGAGCTTTGACTGGAATGCTATTCCTGAGATTCCTATCTCGGAACTCGGCTGGTCCGACACTCGTACTCGTGAGGTGGGTGGACCCCAAGGTGGTCAACGCAAGCTATTGATGGACTATCTAAAGCAAATTGGTCCCGAAGCCGAACTCCCTGTTAAGATCAAGGAGTTGAATAACTTTATGGCCAACCCGGACATTGAAGGTGGGGATGCCCGCGAGAAGATCTCTAAAATTTTAAGTTATTTGGTGTTCTACAAAACCCTCACGCGAGTGATTACGAATTTCAATGCCTCTTCTGCGGGTTTTAGTTTTGAATCTTTCTTGGCTGTGCTGACTGGTGGAACCCAGATTGAGACCGGCGGCGAAACTATTGCGGATTATGTAACTCAGGACGGCGAACATGTCAGCTTGAAGCTCTATAACGAAGCCAGTGTCGAGGTTGGTGGCTCATGGCAGGACCTCGTAGATGATTTAGTTGACGACAAGAAGAGCAACAGGATGACCTATCTTGTTGTTCTTAAGAGCCTACAGGGGGAAGGATTAGACCAAGAGGGAACTCTCAGTTTTTATCAGTTCACCTTAACGTTGGATAATATAGCTAACTTTATCGACAAGTCGTCTAAAGAATCTCGCGAAATGATTGCGTTGCCTCTTACTCCTGAAGGACAATTGGTTGATCTAGGTGCGGTCGAGACAGATGAGGAAAGCCTCGAAGAAGCAACTCAGCGTACCAGGATCGGTAAAAAAGAGTTTATTGATAACTTTAATACCGCTTTAGCTGCAGCTGCAAAAGAAAATTTGTCTCAAAGAATAGAACAGGTGCCGAATCTTGCACAGCTTCCGGGTCTTGACGGTCTTGTCGACCTGATTCAATTGGGAGGACCTAATTTTCCCAAGCTGACCGGCAATGCAGAAAAGGATGCTGTTCGTGCCGTAAAAGGGGCCATTACTACGATGGCTGAAGAGGATGAAGAAGCAGCTAAAATTTTAAATACTTCAATTAAATATGATCCAAGCAAGAATGCTAAGAGGGTTAGTGCACTCATCGCCGATGACTTGAAGTCCGCGATTGCTGATACCTTCCGCAAACTTCAAAAGGACCCCGAAGCTGAGCGCAAAACCACCGCCCAGTCGCTACTTAAAAACATCCGCGTGGATGCGAAGAGTGTCACCCGGTCCATTGACTACTACAACACCCTCAAGGGCGAGTCCGACTCGCAGAAGAAGGCTCTCTTTTCTTCTTATGGGTACTTGGGAGCCAAGAAGTTTGGGGTTGGCAAGGGCGTTGCAACAGGTAAAACGCAAGTCGACGGCATGCCCGTAGAGAAGCTTGGCACTTTGGAAATCGGCGCATCCCGAATCGCCCCTATCTTAGAGCAGGCTCGCGGCGAGTTGAACGACCAGGTGTATGCTATTTTTACCAACCTCAAGACCCTTTCGACTTCTTTAAATGCTTACTTTGCTAGTGGACTTCAAGATCCTAAAGCGGGACAGGTTGCAACAGACGCGTCGAAGGAAGTCAGCACCCGCACCGAGAAGGTGGTTGCTGGTGATGAAGCTGGCGGCGGCGACTCTCGCATGAAGGGGGTCTCCACTTCAATGGGCGGACCTGCGGCACCACAAGCCATTCGAGAAAAAAAGAATTAACTTGACTTCTTATGAAGGTGTGTTATAATAGTAAATGAAAGAGAGGTGATGTGTGCCCAAGTGTAAGTTTGAGTCTCGTTTTAAATTAAACGCAAAAGTATTAGAGGGAGTTAATATCCTCGCCGACAACGTAGCGGCAACCCTCGGTCCCAAGGGCCGAAATGTTATTCTTCATCAAAAAGGCAAAGATCCGTTTATTACAAAAGACGGCGTGACCGTCTCGGCGTTTGTACATCGAGCCGATGTATTCGAGAACGCCGCTGTCCAGATCTTAAAGCAGGCAACCTCACAGACAAATACTATGGCTGGCGACGGTACGACAACTGCAACCGTTTTAGCACGTGAGATCATAACGGGCGCCCAGAGGTACATCACTGCTGGTGCTTCTCCTGTAGAATTGAAGCGCGGAATAGATGTGGCTGTGAAAGCCGTCGTCCGCGTACTGCGAGAGAGTGCCACGCACATTGAGACCCTAGACGATGTGGAGAACATCGCCACCATCTCAGCTAATAATGACCGAACAGTTGGGAAACTAGTCGCGACAGCAGTTGACAAGGCGGGTAAAGATGGTGCCATTACAATCGAAGAGTCGAGATCAGTCAACACCAGTTTGGATATCATTGAAGGATTCCGGCTAGAGGCAGGCTATGCTGCATCAGCATTTGTTACCGATGAACGCCGCGGCGCTGCACACTACGCGTCGCCCCTTATTTTAGTAACGGATAATCGTATCGATAATGTGGATCAGATTTTGCCTGCCCTGGAAGTGGTCTCTCGCGACGGGCGCCCTCTTATCTTGGTTGCAGAGGAAATCGAAGGGCAAGCCCTCGCTGCTCTAATCATGAACACGGTGCGGGGCACAATGAAGATAGCTGCAATAAAGGCACCCTTTTATGGTGAACGCCGGAGAGCTATTTTGGAAGACCTCGCCCTGTCGACCGGCGCAGAATTTGTCTGCCGGGAATCTACCACTCGGTTGAAAGATATTAAGCTTAAGCATTTTGGGCAAGCTCGATCAATTGATATCACCAAGGTGAGCACCACCATCATTGGTGGTAAGGGAGACTTCGCAGCAATCGACAAACGCATTGAATTATTGAAGAAGGAACTGCAATCTCTAGATGAACTCCGGGAGTGCGACAAAGTACAGGAACGCATTACCAAGTTAGCCTCAGGCGTGGCCGTTATCAATGTTGGCGCCCCCACTGAAGTAGAAATGACCGAGAAGAAGCATCGTATTGAAGACGCGTTAGAAGCTGTTAAGTCTGCGCAACAAGAGGGGATAGTACCGGGGGGAGGGGTCGCTCTAATACGTGCAGCATCGGGCTTGGATGAGGTAACAGTTGAGAACGCAGACCAACAATTTGGTGTCGATATTGTAAGAAGTGCTCTAAGCTCCCCCTTACGACAAATGGCAAAGAACTGTGGATTGTCTGCGGATTTAATTTTAGAGGAGGTTAAGAATTTGGAAGGGAATCACGGCTATGATTTTCGTAATGATGAGGTGGTAAACATGATTGACGCAGGGATTATTGATCCTGCAAAGGTCACTAGAACCGCCCTACAAAACGCATCATCAGCTGCTGGTACTCTAATTACAACATCACATGCCATTATAGAATTATAGTGCTATTTAAGTTATGCGGGAGACAATAGCATGACTGATGATGATACACAAGCTCTAACGGTTATGATGACTGAGGTATCGACGAAGATACAGGTTCTGTTAGATAAGCAGGATGAACTGGCGGACAACATTTCAAAGATCAAAGAAGCAGTGTATCACCCTGACAAAGGACTTTATGCGCGCCTGAGCCGTTTAGACGCGCGCCTGGACCAATTAGAGATGTGGAAAAATGCCAACGCCAAAGTCATGTGGGTGGTGGTATCAGTAGGAATTGGATTGGTGTTGACTACCGCATGGCAAACGATTTTCTAGAAAGGAAACTAAAATGAGAGTACGACTATCGTATACAGTAGATGAAGAGGATGTCTTACCAGAGACAGCGAAAATAATTAATTTAAGTGCAAGTGATATCCAACAGGCTATCACGCTTTTTAACGAAGTGCAAACAGTTTTAAATGGAGAAGACCAAGAGGTGATCCATGTACCTAAAGCTCTAGACATGATAGAGGAAATGCGAACTGCCTTTTTGAACGTTGACACGCGTCTGGCCGAAGTAACCGAGATTATTAGAGGGTTTGATGATTATCACCGACAGATTAAGAAGCAAGAAGCTTCGCCCCCGCCGCTAGCGGACACGTCTGAGGGCATCAAAGTAACCCCAGAGACTACCGACAGCAAATGAAGGAAGCTTATCAAATAGGGGACTTGGTACACATTCCACAGGCTGTAAAGCTATTGGATTGGTCCACTCCAGTTGATGAGCAAGGTCAATTAGCTATCCCTAGTCGCGTCAAACTTACTCATGCGCCAACCTTGGGCGTGGTCACACAGCATACTCAATGCGGATATATACAAGTGTTTTGTGACGGTACAAATTGGTCTGTTTTGAATTCAAATGTTTATAAAGTGGAATAGTTGAAAGTGGTTAGGTTAATAGAAGTAATTCAGGATCACCATCGTTCTTACACACTTCGTGAAGTGTGGATTAATGAGCAGTACGTGGTAAAGATTGAGGCAGCTGAGGAATACGGTCAACTGTTATCTGAAGGACGCTTACCTCCCGATCTGTCAGCCGATCACAAGTTCAGCCGACTCACAATTAACGAGGGACAGCATGCGCATACACATGTAGTTGTGGGCGGCGTTAAAGAAACGGCTGCGTCTTTTATACGCCCCAGGAAATCACTACTCTTAAAAGGATAAAATCTATGTCAATAAATAAAAGAACCGCTTCCCACCGGGTGAAGCCCTGGGGGACAGAAGAAATCTGGGCTTCAACGCCTCAAAGTGTGGGAAAAATCTTAACCATACATGGCGGACATCGCCTATCGCGGAAATACCACCGAATTAAGAGCCACACTATTCGTATTTTGAGTGGTATTCTTACCTTGGAAGTGGGTCCCCGCGTCGAGGGGGGCGAGATCGATGTACTCAAGCTAGCGCCCGGTGATGCTTATTATTTGGAATCCCGGACCATCCACCGCTTCTGTGCGGAGGGTAGAGACGTCGTACTGGTTGAAGTTTCTAACCAGGGTGCCTCCGATTCGGTGCGATTGGAAGATGACTACCGGCGCATCCGACAAATTCCAGACCGAACTCGACAAAGTGAAAAATAACCCTTGACAACTAAATCTTCAGTGTTATAATACACCATGTAAGCGGTACAGCTTACAATTCAAGGAGATTTATATGTACCCCGTTCTTAATAACAACCTGCTGCGAAACCAGCGAAACCTGATCGACACCCTGTTCGGTGAGGACTTTTTCAACACACCCACCTCGGCTGTGATTGATGATTATTCGGTGCGCACCAACGTGTCCACCACTGATGAGGAGTATCGTATTGATATCGTAGCTCCCGGCCTCGACAAGAGCGACATGAATGTGAAGGTTGAAAACAGCCAGCTTTATGTTTCTTATGATAATGAGAATACTGATAAGACCGAGCGAATTTATTATCGTTCGTTCACCCGTTATTGGAAGCTACCTGTCGATGTGGACGCAGCCTCGATTCGCGCCGACTACAAGCAGGGCATCTTGTCCGTCTTCGTTCCTCGCGAAGCCCCTGCTAACAATTCCATTGATATTGACATTAAGTGATATAAAAACTATTTATAGTTGATGTATCTGCGTCAAACTAATAAATGGAAAGAATGGTTATTGCAGGAGGGAGTCGAAGATATCGGCTTGCCTCCTGCAGTAGCTCATTTTCTGAGACAACAGAATGAAGCATTCGGTCCCGTTGACAACAAGCACCTCACCTGGATCGGGCAGCTTGTCAAGCAGCAGCGCCAGGACCTGTTGCTCTCCCGCGAACAGCTTATGGAAATTAGGCGGCACCTTAAGCAAGCGGTCCGTGTCACACTACAAAAACGAGGCATTGAGGATAAGGAAGCGTTCGGCGAACTGTGGGCAGAAGCTCTCGCTCCGCTCATGGAGTTTAGGGACGAACGCGAAAAGCAAAGCCCTAACATCGCAGACATCAAGAAGTTTAAAAAGAGGTTTATAAAGAACCTCAAGCGCCTGGAAATTGAACGCACGTTTATAAAAGGGTTTGATTCTTACGTTGATAATCGTCTGGTAATGGGCGTGAGCATGTTCTTTATGAAGTCTGTTAAGCCCATCATGCTTCTTCTGGCTGAAGACCCCCCGTCTTACAAGGACTTGAGAGAAGAGAGTGGGCTCCAAATGGCTGGCAGAGCAGCCGAAGAGATTCTCGCCAATCCCCCCAAAGCAGAAGACAAAGTTATTCACGAGTTTGATAACGGATACTTCTGGTATGATATACGGAGTTACGCGTGTAATTTTGAAGCAAAGAAGATGGGACATTGTGGTCGCGGCGAACGAGGTTTGCTCTACTCGCTGCGCTCCGGTACGGGCCGAAGAGTCAAACCAATGGTGACGGTTGAGTTTGCGGACGGCAACATCTATCAGGTCAAGGGGACAGCCAACAAAGCGCCCAAGAAGGATTTGTGGCCCTATATTGACTGGTTCATTGAGAATGCCGACGTAAAGAGAATCCTCGAAACAGGAATGCATAGTGACGACGGTTTAGGATTTGCAGAGATGGGGGAATATCTCAAGGAGAAGCACCCAGACGTTAAGTTCGAAGACTCATGGGTCGATGAAGCCACCGAGTTGCTGGAGCAGTTCGCTCCAACTATGGAGACGGATAGTCAAACGTCTCAGGAAGTTAATTGGCCCTCACCGGGAGATGAAGACGTAAACTTTAAAGTGCTCCACCAAGCCTTCTGGCCCGTCAAGGATATCATTGTAGATGAAGAGACCAACCGCTTGCGCTGGGACATCAAACAAGATGCACAGAGCATTGCTAACGACACTCTCTATCCCAACCCCCGCATCCACAGCGTTGATGTTTTTGCGCGCGGTGTTCAAGACTCCGAAGCAGCAATGATCCGCATCGAGATGGTTTGGGAAGACAACTTTGAACCCACCGACACTGAGGACGAAGAGGAGGTGAAGCACGAGTTGGGACGCCTCGTCGAGTTCTTAGATGAGATGCAAGATATATCAGGATACCTTGTCAGCAGCACAGCCGCTCCCGCAGAAGCGGAGTTCGATTATAACGAGTTCCACGAGAAAGTCCAGAAGAGACTAGAAGAGTATGGCGTCTACCGCGACCTTGCGGGAGAGATCGACGCAGAGAAAGAACGAGACCGCGATGACCAGATGGATCTCGACCTGTGGGAGTCGCGTATTATACAGCGTTGGTCCAAGATAATTAAATAAAAACTGAATAAAATCATAACATCTTCCGTCAAAGAGGGTTAGCTCTCTAGTTACTAAAGACACAAAGGTCAGAAAGGCTTGATAAAGGTAGTATGCAAAAGCGCATCCCATGGGAGTTGCAGGTACAAAATACATGAGGTAGTGATGTAGAGCCATAGCACGGAGGATATAGACCGTGACTAGGGTGTATATAAGCGCGCTAAGCGTACTGAGTATTTTATTTTTAGGGAGTTGTGCGCCCGCGACAGATGTGGCGGCACAGATAACTGAAGATCTCCCTCCGGCTGTTGCCTCTACGGCGAGCACCGTCGAGGTGACCAACTATTTCGGAAGCGCTCTCGAAATTTTAGATGTTAGTAATCTCTCGTTGATGGAGAGTCGAGCGCGCACAGCAGCAGTAAAGGTTGAATCATTATTGGGGAGCGGACACGGATCCGGATCCTACATGATTGCTTATGGCCAAAGAGTGGTTGTTACGGCTGCACATGTGGTAGAAGATGCCACGACGATGAGAATCGTCGGTCGCGCCGGCGAAAGCGTAGTGGGGCGCGTAGTCTTCCGCGACGACCCGGCAGATATAGCCTTCTTGGTCGTACCGGAAATGAAAAGCCGGACTGCAATCCGATACCGCCCACACATGTCATACGACGAGCGCCTCATCGGCACTAAACTAACGTATACTGGCTTTCCGTCTCATCACGATCTTCTTACAATCCGCGGATATGTAGCAGCCCTCGAGCGAAGCTACATCGTTATCAATATGTTTGGGTGGTTTGGCTCGTCGGGTTCCGGCGTCTTTGACCATCGAGGACGCTTGGTTGGAGTGGTGTCAGGAATTGATGTCGGGCGCTATATGATCCCGCTTCCTCTAGAAGACATCGTGTGGGTCGCACCCACGAGTTCCATAGATCATGAAACACTGCGCGTCCGGATACTTACTGCTGACCCGGTGGGAGTCATCAGGTCATTCCCAGGCGCCATGGCCCCACGACGGGGGGAGGTCCGACGGTGAAACAGTGGAGCTTAATGGTATTGATTTGTTCCATTATACCTCTAGCCTGCGTCGAGGGCGATTATGCCCTATATAATCTCCACCAACCCGACACTGTTTATGTAGAGGTACCGGTTGAAGTCGAAGTACCGGTTGAAGTCGAAGTACCGGTTGAAGTTCCAGTCGAAGTAATCGTTGAGGTGCCTGTGGAGGTACCGGGTGAGGGGGGGGAGGTTTGGATCGACTCATTTGAGCAGCCGTATACTGTTAACGGCGTTGATATCGTTTGGCTGATCGATCAGTCTGGGTCGATGTGGCAACATGCCCAATCGGTCGTAAATGGAATTGAGGCAATGATGCTTGCTCTTCCACCAACCGGCTGGCGCCTAGGGATCACTACGACCTCTCGTTTTACATCCGCCAGTATTCAAGAGTTCCCCTTGATACCAGGAGACACCGTTCAAGATGCATGGAATGCCTATGGCAATATCGGGACCCATGGGCTTGAAGCAGGCTTCGACTCTTTGTATTCTTATGTGGAAGACAACACCTACAACTCCACGTGGTTGCGCGATGATGCAGGTCTGTTGGTGGTGTTTGTGAGCGATGAAAATGAACAGAGCAATCACCACTTTAACCAGAACACCCTTGGGGTGCAAGATTTTATAAACTGGTACGGCGCCAAACGAAACTCTGTTTTCGTAGCTAGCATTGTTAACCTACCTAGCGCAGAGTCGGCTTGTACACACAACGTTCCTCCCTTCTATGTCGGAAGTCGCTATATTGATGCCACCAACCACTTTGGAGGGGTTGTGGTTGACATATGTTCGCTCGATTGGGCGCCCGGAGTACAAGAGGCTGCTACGCAAGTGCAGCCGTATAATAGTTGGGAACTTACCCACACACCTATTGAGGACACCTTGATTGTTTTTGTAGATTTTGTGGAGTTTACTGATTGGGTTTATGATGCACTAAGTAATACGGTGGAGTTTACGAGTACACCGCCAGAAGGGAGTTTGGTTGAGATAGGTTATGTAATAGAACCCAGCGCCGGCGACGATGATGATTCGGCGGGGAGTTGACTAATTATGAATAAAAAAGAGGTAATAGTTTTGAAAGATAAATGGAATCCGGGAGCCCACGAGGTACCGGCACCCCGCGCCCTTGAAATGGTGCAAGTAGGTAAAGATGAATTTAGGGAAGTACCCTTTCCTTTGTCCTTAGACTCACAAAAAAGATTATTAGAATTAATCTATAATCGAAGATCAGGTATAATTACTAGGCAGGAGTTAATCAATGTTCTCTACAATCAAGAAGATCGTGAGCCTGGCCAAATCATTCGATGCGTTCTCTGAACGAGTAGATAGATTAGAAGAGTCGCTTACCCAACTACAACACATCGCTGACGAAAACGAGTCTCTCTGGCAGTACCTCGACGACCAGCGCGAAATGGACGGCGTCTTTGTCGGCAGCCCCGAGGAATTCGAAGAAGAAATAACCGACATGATGTTGCGCGCCATGAAACCACGCGGCGACGCGTAGGAACCGGGACTAAAACCACCATAACAAGTGCTCGAATAGAGCCTAATGAACTATTTACTAGTATGAAGCGTCACTTACAGTTATTTGAACAATTTTTAAACGAGGCAAAGGATCCCTCTTATTATCAAGAAACGTTTTATTTTACCGCCCTTATATCTATGAGTAAGGATGTCGGCGGCTCACGTGACGAGACTAAAAATGATATTCGTGCCCTCAGTGAGATTCTCACAGTTACTCTGGTGGAACCAGAAAAGGGAGGCATTCAGCGCGATATCGGTAATAAATATATATCCACCCTCAAGATTCACGTACGTAAACCCAGAGACACAGACAAGGTGGAACTGATGAAAAGCGTAGTCGCAGCTGTTAACGCTTTAACTGGAGTGGCGGTCTTAAGATACAAGGAGAAGAAAATAAAGCCGCGGCGCAAGCCGTTCCGGGGGAAGTACGAACTGAATGAACGAGACTGGCAGTCCGCCTCGCACCGACGCGAAGTACAGAAGGACTCTGCTAAACTCACGGGAGGCGGTCCTCAAACAACAGGAGGGGCCCCTTATGCGACTGTTCACAATGTAAAGCCATCATACAGTTCGTCGCCTCCCGGCGCCGAGGGCGGTGGCTGGGGAGCATCCCTAGAGGAGGGCTCCCTAGACGAAGCAATGGTGGGTCCCGAAGGACTACCCGAAGACATTGTGATAGCCGTAGACAAGTCCCAGGCACCCCGAAGCTTCCGCGCCTACTATGCCCTCAAAGAGGACCCGAGCACGCCCCTGAAGGCTGGCGACCTAGATCGCATGGAGGCAGGCATCGACGTGTATGGTAACATTTACGCTGCTCTGGGTCAAGACTTCCCATACGAGGGACACTATGTTATAACCTCAGTGAAGGCTGCGGATAAATATGGTCCGCTGCTGTATGATGTCATGATGGAACTGGCTGGGAAGGCTGGGCTCAAGCCTGATACCGAGAGTCTCTCAGATGATGCCTCCGCAGTATGGAGATACTATGATACTTCAAGGGATGATGTGGATGGGGTAGAATTGGGACCTGCAGGCGAACCACTGCCACCGGATGCGTACCGTAGTGTGATGCCGGAAGAGCAGGCAGCCAAGCCCCAAGATAATGCTCACCTAGCAAAGTACTACGTGAAGAAGGGACGCGCTGTACTTGAGGCACTCCGCGCAGCAGGGCAGTTGGCAGATGCCAGCGATGCCCCCGAACCTTCAGCGGGTGAGGAACTCAGCGACTTGGCAGGCGAACTAGATATCCCTATTGTTAAAAACACAGACCTTAGTAGGTTTGATCGATTGCGCGAGGACATTATCTTGCAGGTCGGCGCCCTCTCGGATGATCTTCTAGCCTTTGATGTGCAGGAGGACCTTAATCAAAAGATCTGGGATGGTGATAGCCGCCTCCACCCTGGAGTAGCTGCGGCCCTGATGGACATAGTAGAAGAGTTTTTAGAAGGTATCGATTTGGGGTTGGAAGTGAAGGATGTAGTACTCACAGGTTCCTTGGCCAATTACAATTGGTCTAAGTTCTCCGATATCGATTTACATATTTTATTGGAATTCGGACATATCAATGAAGATCAGAAACTGGTTAAAAAGTTCTTTGATGCCGTTAGATCTCGCTGGAACAAGCTGCATGATATACGCGTGAAGGGGCATGAAGTAGAGATCTATGTACAAGACCAACATGAGCCTCACACGTCCACTGGGGTCTATTCTTTGATGGAAGATAACTGGTTGGTTAAGCCCACGAAGATAAAGCCACAGCTTGACAAGGCATCCGCCGAAAAGAAAATGCGTTTTTTGGCAAAAGAGATTGACAAACTCGCCGCTTTGTATCATAATAAACAATATGAAAGTGCACTTGAAATGGGTAATTGGATAAAAGATAAAATTAAAAGAATGCGTCAGGCAGGACTAGAAAGAGCAGGGATCTACGCTCCAGAGAATTTAGCATTTAAAATGTTGAGGCGCTCCGGGGACATAGAACGCCTGTTTGATATGTATACCCGCGCCTATGATCAGGTTTACAGTTTGGACCAATAGCGTGGGAAAATCGCAAGGAAGAAATCTGGGCGGCTCAATGGTTTTGGTTCTGGATAGGACTAGCCAACTGCTTATTTTGAAAAGACCCAATTGGGTTTCGTGGGCACCGGGTAAGTGGGGGCTACCAGGGGGTGCCATTGAAGAGGGGGAGACGCCTTTACAAGGTGCCGTACGTGAAACCATGGAAGAGACAACTTTGGCTGTACATAATTTAAAAAATGTAACATTACCCCTTGACAAAGGGCTACATCCGTTCTATACTAGAAGCTATACAGGTCAAGTAGTAATTGACGCAGAACACGAGGAGTGGGTGTGGGTTGGCAGACAAGAAATAGAAAAATATGCTCTCGCACCCAATATCCTACCTATGTATGATTGGGTATTAAAGCATGGATGATAAAGAAGAAATAGATGCGGGGGAAGAGACTCCCGCGGCACCGGCGCAACTGAAACCGAAGAAGCTTCCCCGACTAGCCCCAGAGGGCATTAGAACCTTCACCGTCGCCCGTCAGTATGACGAAAGCGGCGTGTCGGGAGAAGGCGTTGTGATCGAAGGGGTCACCCTAGCGACTGGTCA
>Ga0233437_1003139_pt1 | contig 22525 bp, 30 predicted proteins | sample SI_122_August201_FD_182714 | JGI IMG/M metagenome (GOLD analysis project Ga0233437, IMG submission 182714) | Seawater microbial communities from Saanich Inlet, British Columbia, Canada - SI_122_August2016_200_MG | ecosystem: Environmental > Aquatic > Marine > Inlet | place: Canada: British...
TGCCAGACCACCAGTGGTGAATGCCCCGTCCGTTGCGGCTGACACCTCTTGATCCATTGCGTTGTTCTGAGTGAGCGTGTTTAGCTCATTGGTTGGGGCGGTGCTCATGGCGGTATGTAGTTCATCGGTCAGCAGACCCTTAACCTTTCCAAGCCCAAGTGCCTCCAGGCTGTTGCCTGGCGTTACACCACCTGTAGCGACATTCACCCCCAGACCGGCTATATCTCGTGACGGATCGAGTCCATGCGCTGATTTATTAGCAATCTGCCCCATTACTCCAGGGAGCCCCCCAACGCCTTTTGAGAGAATGTCTCCAGCGATATAGCTGTTTGAGTGCCCCTTTTCACGGTTGGAAGCCGCGCCAGTCAATGCAGAACCAATAGCCAATATCGGATTCGCCACAACCATCCCCAGCAAGCCCATTACGTTCGAGACATTATCCAGAGTGGATGGCTCTTGGTACTGACTGTAGTGGTGTGCCGTCTGATCCTGCGTTAATGCCGGGGCATCACTGAACTCGTGTCCCTTGTTGGGGGCGTTGTGCGCAGCGAATGATGCGGATTCAAAACCTAAAGCAGCTTCACTGGCACTTTTATTTGATGCAGTTCCCAGCCCCCCATCAGTGTAGCCCCCGTACCCATCTGCCCCGTAGCTGTCACTAGCATGGTCATCTGCACTGAAACTACCATCATCCCCGAATGAGCCTCCTGTATTGGAGCTGTCATCCATGTTGTCCTCTGAGCCAGCATCGTCATCGCTATCATCCGACACGACTCATCTCCTGCTGCAGCAACCCTTGTGGTGGTTGCTGTGGTGGTTGCTGAGGTGGTTGCTGTGGTGGTTGTCCCTGCTGTGCCCCCGCATTGATTCGCTTGATCTGTAGCCCATAGTTCTTCATCGCATGGAGCACAATCCGGTCTACCAGCTTGGTGGCCTGCTCCTGGGACTGAATACCTATCGCCCCTTTCACTGCCGCAAGCTGCGCCAGGTCTCCAGCAATCGTCTCTATAAACTTGGTCACAGTTGGTTTATCGAACTTCACCCCCTTAGATGAGCCATCCCGGATAACCATGCCAATAATCTCAGCCGCAAACTCACCCAATGCCCGATCAGGCTCAGGATGGTTGCCTGCAGCATCTATCACCTTTACCCCTTTGTCGCCGTAGATGATCTTCCGTGCGTTCAGTAACGCCTGCCAATAAGTATCGTTCATCGTGCTACTCCAAAGCCGCCACTGGGACGCTTGAACTTGTTGATATACTCACGACGACGAGTCTGCTTCGCCAGCTTATCAGCCGCCTTTCTATCCGCCCTATCCTTCGCCATTGCGCCTATCCCGCCAATCACATCCTTGCTGAAGCCTTCAGAAGCGAGATATTTACCTGTCGCTTCCATCATGCCCTCAAGCAACCCCTTGTCCGCTTCGGGTGGTGGATTCTTGTTACTAACCACCGCAGTATCTGTGATCTCTGGTGCGTTCATCCCACTGAGAAGCCCTTTCGCCGCTTCTCCCGGTACTTTAGTTATCGCCTTGACCGTATCAGCAGCAAACTTCCCAGCACCCTCAAAAACATCGCCAATATCCTTCAGGGCACCATCAAACCAGTTGGGACTCTGAAAATTATCCGCTGCACTGGATACCACCTCTTCAGAGGAAGCCCAACTGAAATCCCAAGAATTATCGTTACTCATAATTTAGCTCCCTGCCTCATTGGTTGTGCCCCATTGGAATGTCCTTGATGCTGTGTACCCGCTTGTAATTGCCGCACCCATATCGGTAAACCAGGTATCCAAGTTGGCTCTCATCCTGGCTGCGATAGCTGTTGGGTCAGTAATTCCTTCATTGCTGAAGCCCTCAAACCCTGACCAGTCCGTCTGATCAATAGCCAACAGCTCGTTCAGGTACGCAGTCTCATTAGCAATCATCTGATTGGTCGCTATCTTGCGCATATCCTGGCTAAACCCAGCTGTCTGCATGGTCTGGTCCAACTCCTTCCGTGCCATAGCAGCATCCGCAATCAGCGTCTGCACATTCCCTTGCCCTGTGTACTGCTCCTGCAGCTGGGCAATTGCGTTGGTGTGCTCCTGACCAATGATGTCAACCTCGTACCCATGCGCTGTGTCCATCTGGTTAACATCGATACGATGCCCCAGATCCTGCTGCTCCATTGCCTGCTCATGGCGTAGATCCATATCAGCAATCTGTTTGGCCTGGTCGAGAACCGCTGCAGTACCCGCCTCAGTTGCCATAGAAGAGTTAAGCAGGCCACGGCTGTTAGCGAGCTGCATTGCTTTGGTCTGCGCCCGTTGCAGGAGAGGACTACCTGCATCCATTATTCCCGCGATCTTATCCTCTGCTGACTCTGCTGGGTTCACATCGGGTCGGCTGGGGTCAAGGTAAACTGTGCCGTCAGTCGCAGATGTCTCCAGTGCAGTAAACTGTTCCTCAAACTGCCCTCCCGTCCCCAGTAGGTCAGGATGAAGCTCACGTAACTGGGCATAACTCAGGCCGGTTCTACTTAGGAAGGCAGCGAGTGCCCCCATCCCGTCACCATCGAAGCCGCCTGCGCCATTGAAGGCATCAATGGCCATCTGCCCCAACTCTTCAGTGATACCGAGTCGGTCAAGGTCTTCACTGGTTGCCCCACCATCGTTCGTCAATGACTCTGCTAAGTCGGAGATGTCCTCAAACCCAGCCTCACCAGAGACAACATTGATATCCTGTCCTGTGCCAAGGAACTCATCTATAGCTGCGCCACCATTATAGGTATTGTCGTCACCATCCCCATCAGCCGCTGCTGTGTTGATGTCGCCCATGTTATCTGCAAGTCGGTTGGCATCAATGTGGCCTTGCACCACATCTTCCCCATACACAGTATTCAGGTCATCTACCGTGTACCCCCGGCTCGCCCATTCACCAGTAGGATCAAGAAACCCTCGAACCTCATCTGCGTCAAGGTGATCCGGGATAGCTCCGAGGCGGTTATGGATTATGTCCTGCCCCCAACCGACCTCTTTTCCTCGCCCCGCATCCCACACCTGATCTAACGAATTCGCTTGTGAACCAAGTAGGCCGTACATCTGCTGCATCTGCTCAGGAGTGTAATTAGCCGTGCCACCCTGCCCAATGAACGGGGCCACATTGTCCCACGCAATATCGCCCCCATTAGCTGCGGATATATCCTGCTGAATGAGCTGATTAAGCCTTGCGCCTTGCCCTCCAAGTATCCCAGCTGCAGCATTATCACCTTGCCAGATATTTCCTTCGTGCCCCACGTACCCTTGATTGGTATCAAGAAAGTTGTAAATGTTCTGCGCACTAGGGTCAGTTACTTGCGAGTTGGCGTACTCGACCCCATACCCCATGTTCATGGCGGTGTCTGCTGCAGAGTCCCCCCTAAAATTCTGATTCCCCAAGACCGAGTTGCTAAAGCCAAGTAGATCATTGAGGCCGAATCCCCCGTTTTCTGCCCAAGCCCTCAGCTCCTCTGGGGTTCTTTGAAGACCAAAATCAGCTGCGTTCTGCTCCTCTACTGTGGGGCCTACAGTTGGTGCGCCCGTAAATACTCCCGCCCCAGGTAGAGATGTCACCTCAACAGGGGGTTGCGCGTTTAAGTACTCAGAGAGATTTGCGGCAGTTCCCCCCCACCCGCTGGTGCTTGCCGTATTGCGAAGCCAGTCCTTCCCATCTTGCGTTGCCGATAGTCTCCCGTTAGTCAGGTTCGCATACGGCTTCCAAGCATCGCTACTAAGCGTGTTATTGAACTCCGTCTGGCTAAAACCGTCTAGCGCGGCCCCATTGATGCCATCGCCAAAGACGTTTTGATGCTGCCCCGTTGCCGCTGCACCAGCTATTAGCTTGCCGTAGTCCCATTGGTCGTTTGTCCTACCAAACTGATCCGCCCATGACTTGATCTGGTCATTCGTAAAGGCCATTACTTCTCTCCATAAAAAAGGAGGCAAATGCCCCCTTGGTGTCTAGCTTGATGTCTAACTTAATGTCTAAAATGTCTAGCTTAATGTCTAGCATCATCAGCACAAATACTCTCCATCGACTCGTGAGGTTTCATGTGAACTCGACATAAAGCCAGGTTCAGTCGTTCAGCCTGTAACCCCGGCTTGTACGGGTAGTGGGTGCAGTAGGTGTACCGCTTACCATACTCATCCGAGACAATGACCTTACCGCAATCCCCACAATGAAAGGGTAGGTGGTCAGGGCGATCAATCAGCATACCGCCATTCCATCTGGGTAAACTGGATCAGGGAACTCTGGACCACCAAACATAAGAACTCCAATAAGGAGCAGCTTAACCATGACCTATACCCTCTCGATGTCCACCACACTCTATATGGCTCACACAGTCGTCTCGGCATTGATCCATCTTAGCGAACAGCTCTTTCAGTAATTCGCCGGTCTGGTCACTCTGCTTCTCTATTAACCGCTTAATCTCAGCAATATCGTCTTTGAAATCCGCCTTTGGAACGAAGTCTTCCATTATTCGACGTTCAAGTTCACTTACACGAATACCCTGACTCTCTCGATACTCCCCGAGATTCTTTTCAAGCTTCCCTATATCGTCGGATAATCTCTTGAAGAGATACCCAAAAGGGATCAGAACAACGACGACGATTGCGTTCCACAACAGTGCTGGATCAATTTGCATCTAAGGAGCCTCCAATATTTCCTTTTTGTTCCGAGGGTCAGCGGCTGCCGCACCTCCCCATTTAAGCCCGTAGTAAACCCACGCAGCTCTCATTTTGCACATCCCATCTTCTGTACACATTTCACGTAGTAGCTTATCTGCCATATCTCTCAACTCAAGAGGGATGCACTCACTCCTCATAAGCTGATATAGCGCATCGTGTGCGAAAGCCCCCCGCATGAATGTCTTGGTATCCACTGTTGGCCCGGAGGGGCCGTCACTGGAATATCCGGCGTTGATTGTGAGTAACCCATCAGCATCCAGAGACAGATAGTCACCGCCGCACTCAATACCACGATAGGGAGTTTGGACTGTAAATGTTTCATAGAGCTGATACTTATATCCGGCGCGATAGCGTATTGTCATTAGATATCCACATCGTAAACGTGATACTTCTTTGCGGTCTTGAGAGCGGCCATGCTATGCAGCCTCTTCTACTTCATACCATCGCTGCCATGTGACCCACTCGCCATCTACCTCGTGCCCTTCCGCTGGTTCTATGCGTTGAGTCGTTTTGTCATAGGCAGGCCATCCAACAATCGGCAATGCCCCCATAGTGTCCGTTGTTGTTGGTACTTCTGATACTACTTCTGACATAGTTTTCTCCTTTGTGTTTTAGACATTGCTATATTTCCTTTTGTGTTGTTAAAAATTAGTTACTCAACAGACCAAGGCATACCACTTGCTGTAGTAGGAGTTACCTCCTCATCAATACGAGCCTGTAGACTTGCTTCAATGGCTGGTACGTCAAGCTCTACCTCTACCCATCCAATTACCTGAGCTTCTGTCAGCTCATCAAAAGGTATATAGCCTTCTGCTTCTGGATCAGGGGTGAAGCTGATAGTTCCATTGTTACGCTTAGAGATACCGTCTTGCTCTAAAACAATAGAATAATGAACGATAGTCACACCATTGTCAGGTAGGTTACGTTCGAGGTTGTTGATTAAGATTGTCATTAGTTGTTCTCCTGTTGGAATGCTTGATATGCTGCAATTACTTCTGGTGTATGGACCATTTAAGAGTGTCCTCTATAGTAGTGAGTTTCAGTTCTTTAAGAATTTGTGCCACGTTGGGTGGGTAGAACCGTATGTTCATCCCATGTAACCCCTGCTGCCGCTCAAACCGATACAGAGGGATAGTCTCTAATAGAGTCTTCAACCCTGTCCAACCGGGGGCACCCTCCACAAGGTCATCGAACATACGACTCACATCACTAAGAAAATCAGACATTGGTAGTCACCCTTGCTCTCTCAGCAAGCTCTCTAATTCTTTTCAACACTTCCATAGCTTGATCCATCATTCAGGCCAATCAATAACAGGAAGTTCAGGTTCAATCTCCTCAAACCCACTTGGTGCGGCACGATTTCCCGCCTCTACATCTTTGAGTAACTGATCCAGTGCCGCCCATGTCGAGTCACGTAGAGCAATACAGTATTGTCCCTCTTGTGCAAACCGGGTAACTGCTGAGAGATTATAAGTGCAAGCTGAGAGAATGTTATCGTAACCATGCGCTTGTGCCGCTTGGTCGAGTCGCTGCTGGGTGCGCTGGGTGATATCGCTTTGCAGGTTTGCATTCAGTTCATCCGCTGTAAGCTCAATGACCCGATAAGTGATCCACTCACCATCTACCTCATGCCCTGCGGATGACTCTATGCGTTGAGTGTCACGGTTGATAGTGGGCCATTCTGCATGAGGTAACGCCCCCAGTGTGTCAGTAGGGTTTGCCGGGAATGATACGTTAGGGAACAACTGCTTCAATGAGCCATTCCTACCGTCCAAGTGATATTCTTTACTCATCCGTTTTGTCCTCTAAATTGTTTATCTCCATCCCATAAGTCAGTGTCGTTAGGCTTAATGGTTCTGACATTACGCAATGACCTTTGGTTTATTCCATCTTTGAAATAGGATTCTAGTTCAGCCTTACTTGTGATACTTCCTTCCCCTGCAATACCGCTCACAATACAAGGTGCGGTTTTTATGCCTAGATCTCGCAATGCCTGCAATCGCTGGTTCCCTACTGCCACTATGTAGTTTCCACTATCTTGATAAACGACAAGAGGGTTTCTAACGCCTTCTTCTAAAATTGATGTCTTAATCCTCTCCAACATCTTCTGACTCTTCGGATGTTTGTCCCACCAGTTCTGAGGACGATTTACTCCCGGAGTCAGTTCTGCAACAGGTAAATCTCTGTAATAGACCCTATCCAACATCACTCTTATCCTCTAAATATAAGTATTCATCTCTTACTAAAGTTTCTAACCCAATCCGATCCATAACCATCTTATGGGAGTCATGAAAGGTCTCCACCATGTGATCCAAGAAGGCGTAGAGCTTATTAACAGTAGGGTGCTGCCCTTTAGCAATCATTGCCTCCTCGTCTTCAAGATATTTCAAGACCAGTGACCTTGCTGTTTGAGGATGGATTCCGAACTGTTCTAGATATTCCATCGTCCCCATGTTCATCCGTCCATCTTGGATGAGATCACGAACACAGTTACGAAACGCCATCCTGATGTGATGGGTTATCTCTTCCAGCTCCGCATCTTTCTCATCCCATTTTTCAGGAATGTTATTTGATAACCGAATTTCCTCGTAGGCCTCTTGGAATACAGCAATCTCCTTGAATGCCGCATCGATGTAGTCTTTAGATCGTTGCGCCTTATATTCCGCTTCGTCAGCTTTTACCAGTGACAGCTCATCGCCTTTGTCTCTCCACTTCTTTACTTTGATCTGCTGCTTCTTCATGCGGAAGAACGCATCATCTAATGCGTTGCGCTTCTTCTCGATCTGGGCCAAACATTGTCTGAGTCTCCGATATGGAGAATCAGCGAGCATTGTTAATGCCATCAGCTGGTTTGTGGTTTGGGTATTCTGTCTCCCAGCCGTATGATTGGCTCGATTCATCTCAACCATACGTTTATTGATCTGCGTCAATTGCTGCTCGCCAATAGTAGCTAAGCCACTTAGCTGATCGGGGGTTATCAGGTTATTCATCAGTTCGATGTCCCGTCCATTGATGATTTTGCAATGATTAAATCCCCAAAATCTGTGGTGTTACCCGTTGAGTTGATAGTGATATATTCGAGGGTGTCACCTACTGTCTGGTATGTGCCTATTTGAAATATTCCACGCTCATTCTCTCTGTTAGATAGTCCAGTTGAGGAGTCTTGCGCCGACGAGGTATCCCCAAAATCAGTGGCATTACCAGCGGAATTGATAGTTACATAGTCAATCGTATTAACAGATCCACCCGAATATCCACAACCAAACACCGCACGCTCATTCAGCCCATTTGATAAGGCACCAGGGGCGTACCGCGAAACAGTTAAATCCCCAAAATCAGTGGCATTACCAGCGGAATTGATAGTTACATAGTCAATCGTATTAACAGCTCCACCCGAATATCCACCGCCCATCACTCCCCGCTCATTAGTACTATTCGACGCACCATGAGCATGTCCACGACTAACCGTTGCATTCCCAAAATCAGTGGCATTACCAGCGGAATTGATAGTTACATAGTCAATATTCATCCCACTCTTACCCGCGAATATCCCCCGCTCGTTGGTATCATTGGAGAATCCTGCATGTTCACCAGTTACGGATGCAGTAAGGTCACCGAAATCTGTAGCATTACCTGTGGCATTGATAGTTACATAGTCAATAAGATTTGCGTATGAATTATCCCCACCACCCGCAACGCCACGCTCATTCGTTGCATTGGAACATGCGCCTAAACCATTTCTCGCAAAAGTCAGATCACCGAAGTCAGTGGCATTACCAGCTGAGTTTATTGTTATGTATTCAATAACATTAGTTGGCCCAGTGGATGGATAACCGCCCATGAATATACCGCGCTCGTTGGAACCTCCCCCCGCCACGGGATTAACCATCAGAGCAAGTTTAGAAGCGCCTAACATTATTGGCTATCCAGTGAAGCAGCTACGCCATGCCAATCAGTGCCACCATTTCGTGTAGTGAATGCCAACAGATCAACCCCTGAAGCCGTGAGGGTTGGTGCCGTACCTCCCGCCCAAGCTACTGAAGCAGGCCAGTTGACTGTCTGGCTACCTCCATTGGTCAGCTCAAGATAGAAACTACATCCTGTGCCTGTTGCTGATGGGTAGGAGAATGTGAAGGTAGTAATAGCACCTGAAATCGTTGCGGTCACATAATTGCCAAGGGTGATATCAATAGTCTGTGCGCCACTGATGGTACTGCGAGCATTCACCACCTCGCCGTAATCTTTGAGGACGGGGCGTTGTAGTTCGTTGTCTGATAGGAGTGTATTACCACTAGCATCAATAGTAATAGCTGTACTCGTAGCGTTATCGTCAATACCTGTTGAGGTGAACGCACCACCGGTGAAGTCACCCCCATCAGCCGTTACTGTACCTGTTACGTCTACACCATTGAATGTCTGAGTGGCAGTCCAGGTTTGTGCAGTGTCTAGTTTTGCTGTATCTGCGTCATATGCCTGTACGGTTACACCTATATCTGCATCTTTAACGATAGTTGCATCAGCCGGTTCATATGTACCACTATGGTTATGGCTACCAGTAGCTAACCCTGCTTCTGCTGCTGTCTGGTTGATATACTTACCTGCTGTAGTATCATAAGCAATAATATCATTATCACCTACAGCTGTAATAGTAGTATCTGTTAGACCGTTAAGAGTAGCTGAAGGAGAATAGTTTAATACATAATCTATAACTGCTGCTGAAGTGGGTAGGGTAGTATCATTATCATTACTAGCTATATCATCTACTTCTGTAACTACTGCTGCTGCTGCCATATCTGCTACGTCTATATTACTTAGAGTATTAAGAGAAGCATCTAGGGTCTTGCTAGAAAGTACTTGAGAACCTGTAAGAGTAGCTACAGTACTATCAATAGCTACTGTCAAAGTAGTAGAAGCACCTGAGGTATCAATACCTGTACCACCAGCAATATCCAGAGTATCTGCATCCAAGTCAATACTGAGAGCACCACCAGAATCTCCCTGGAAGTCTAGGTCTGAGGCTGTTAGCTGAGCATCTACATATGTCTTAACTGCCAGAGCACTAGGTAAAGTATCATGACTAGCTGATGTAGTAGTAATATCTTCATCTACACTTGTAACAGATGTTGAGGTTCCTATAACAATAGCATCTGTATCTAAAGTACCGGTTACCTGAAGACTACTAGCTGAAACAGTACTGTCTAATGATACAGCCCCTGTCACATTAAGTGCTGTCATTGCAGTCAACCCAGACACTACATCCGTACCGTTGCAGTAGAGAACCATCTTCTCACCCTGCGGCACGAGTACACCAGTCTGGCCGGATACCTTAACTGTCAGGGTATATGACCCAGAAGTGTTGTTATAGATCCGATAGACTTGGTTCGCAGTACTAACAATGACACTGATATTCCCAGTCAATGCCCCTGTGAATTCGTGGACTGCATTGCGTTGCTCATCTGCGGTTTTGGCAGTAGTAGTGAGCGTCACATCCGAGTTACCCGCCACGCTCTTGGAGAGTACGGTAGCTGTCAGATCTTCAACCAAGTCCATGCCGGTCTCGATCAGGTCAACATCTGAAGCCTCCCAGGGTTGTCCGTCTGTCTTGGTGTTGTCGTAAAATTGACTCGACATATTTAATTCCTTCGTTGTCCACTGTATAAGTAGTGATAGCCCACACCATCCAACTCCCATACAGGATCAGAGGCGCTGTCTGAATAGATCAGCAGTTGAACAAAGTCCCCTGCCCCTTCGATGTACAGACTCCCCTCTGCGATTAGATCCCCGCCAAGGGTGTCAGTACCTATGACGAAAGCCCCTAACCCCGCGCTCTCCCCAGTGATGTTGGCCGTCACTAAATCCGCAATAGCGTCATCCTCCAGAGAGTAGACTGGTCTGGCGCGAACAGTCGTGGTGGACTCAGCTTGGAAGTCAAACACCAGCTCACGAAAACGCTTCCTACGCCTGGGCGAGCCGAGGTGGTTGTACGCCGTGAGCATATACGTCTCGATACTCCCACCGGCAAAGCTGTTCCCCACGTCCATCTCATATATGTTCACCCCCGTACCCACCGTGGATGCGAACAGGATTATCTCGCTGCCATCTGCCCGTTCACCACTCCACACCTTGTCAACGTCGAGTGGATAGTTCAGTTCAGTAACACCGAGTAGCTCACTGTTCTCAAAGGTGAATACCAGTCCCCAACCATTCTCAAAGAACAAGCGGTATTGTGACTTCTCCTTGATCACACAAGATGATATTGCGCTACTCTTGTACTGTAGAATCTTTGGAGTGATCAGGTGAGAGATAACAGCATCCTCAAAGTCCCCGTACTTCTGGGAGGCGGATAAATCAGTCACACCACGGTCGTCCAGAAACCACAAGCGGGAACCCATCTGCTGTGTGGTGTGGCGTAAAGCCCCTGACCGATTACCGTACTCACGGAAGTTGGCCAACACAAAGTCAGCAGACGATGTGCCACTCAAGATGTGGATGGTGTTACGAGAGAATATGGCGAGATCACCGCCAGGAGTTGGCATGAAGCCTGTGATTTTGTCTGGAATCCGAATCTCCCCGGAGCCCGTCACTGGAGTCCAAGTGCCTTCGGGATCGCCAATCGGAGAGAACTGAAGGGATGACCCCGTGTCCGTGTTGAATGCCAAGAACAGATGCTGGTGATGCGCTATACAATGGTCAGGGGTGTCATCCCCCATCCCGGTTGTAATCGCTGTGCAGGTTGTACCGTCCCAGGAAAACGCCTTCTCCACACCCGTTGTGCAGTACATCTTCATTGTGCCGTCAATATTGGCGGTCACACACTGCACAAAGTCAGGAGTCGATGCCCCTATCTTCGGCTGGATGTTACTGCTCTCTTCCGTGAATGCCTCTGTACTGAAAGTAGCATCATCCGCAGACACTGTGGGGAGATCCCCCTCAAAGCAAGTATTGTTACGGAACACGTAAATCTTGCCGTTGAATACGTGTAGCCCCAGTGCGTCACCAGTGCCAGTTATTTCAGCGGCGTTGACCTGTAAGTAACCCTCAACACGTGCATACCCGCCGGTGCGCTTCTGCTCCACATTCTTTGCGACGAGCAGCCTACCTACCGGCATGTTCATGGTTTGAGACTGAAGATCCAGTCCCCCACCAAAGGGGGCATATTTATACTCTGACATACCTACCCCCTAGTGGAGATGCCCCTATCCGCATATCTGGCAGCTCACTACCCATGACCTGCGCCATAATGCGCTCGTAGTTAGTTATCGCAGAACGCATCATGCGGTCAGACTCTTCAAAGTCCGCTACGTGCATCATCGTCTTGTAGATAATCAACTGCTCAAACGCATCCGGGGTTTCCGGCTCATCCGAGTCCCCAGATAGCTCAGTGGGAGTTTTCCAGTAGTACCCATCGATAGTGTACCCGCTAGAATCAGGTGGTACTTCCAGTCGAATGTACTTGTTCCAAGGGACAATAGTTACAACAGATGGCTTCCCGCTATCGCTAGTCCCCAGACCATGCGCAGTCTCAAACTCATCCCAGGGTTTGAACTTCAAGAACCCCTGATCCGACACCCCTAGACTCGTCTCGTAGATCTTGAATGCGTCCAGATCCCAATGGCCTATATCGCTTGGTGCGGCATAGTCAGTGGTATCTGTACTGGTAGTCGCAGACGACATAGCAGCGTACATCCAGTCCCACTGCCTCAGCCCCTGGATCTCTAGCCACGATAGATTGACCCACTCGACCACCTTCTCAGCCATCCCGCTTTGAGAGGTAGTAGCCGAAGCCACCTTGTAGTTCGCGTGTCTACAGACCCTCTGAACAAGTTGGAGAAAAGTCATTAGACGAGCGAGTATGGAAAGCGTTGAATATCACGCTGAACGTCCTTGCCGTCTATCTTCTCAAACGTAGTGATCACCGCGTTCTTGATAGTCTCCAGCACAAAGCGGGGTAGACTCACATCCTGCTCACGCTGGATTTGATACATCTTGCCGTTCACTCCGGCCACAATGTCATCAGTCCCGCCAATAACACCTTCCTGGTTGTGAAAACGAACCTTCACCCGTTCAGCCGCAGCCTTCGTGTTCTGGTTGGCACCGCCGCCTACTACTTTCTTAGGTTGAGTTGCTTGCATTTTTATTTCGCCCATAAAAAAGCCCCTCAAAAAGAGGGGCTGTTAAAAACACTCACGCACAAAAAACCCCTCACGAAGAGGGGCTTATGTGGTTAGTTGGTTGTGGTTACGTTACGGTCGTGATGCTTGCCGCGTTAGCGTAGTCAGTATCAGTGATACCGTCATCGCTATTCAGCTTCGTGATCAGCGTATCGATAGAGGTGTCAATTGATCCGAGATCAGTGATGATTGCCTCAAAGATAGCCGTCAAAGCTGCTTGCTGCTGCACGTTAAACGCTTTCAGATGATTGTCGATATTAGCCATGACAATTTCCCTTTACGCGACCAGCGCAGTGGTTGGGACCGTTGACAGGTCATAATACGTGGTTGTGATTCCCGTAGCGTCCAACGCAGTCGTGCCAGCAATGAAGGTATAACCCGAAGCAGCAAGAACACGGAACGCCCCAACAGGCGCATCGTTTGCAGGGCACTCAGGCCAATGCAGAGCCGCGTTCTCACCAAGATCCGCAGTTACGATTTCCGCACCCTTGGTCACAGTTACCGCATTAGCCGAGTCGATCCCCACCAAATACAGACAGGTAGTCAAAGCGGCCTGCGTATCGAAGGTCACACCAGTATCACTGTTTGTGATTACGGTCTCATCAGCTATCGCGCTTGTGTACATAACCCCGTCAATGCTGAAGTCCACAGCAGCGTTAAGGTCAAGTTTCGATGTGGTCGTTCCCGCTGAAAGACCAACAGAGCCGAAGGACATATTGCCTCCGCGCATACCAGTCATATTGTTACTCATAATATTTCTCCAAAAATTAAACGCCCCTCAATTAAGAGGGGCTGTCAGGTTAGTCAGTCAGATCACTGATTGCAGACTCAATACGAACCATGTACGAATCGTTGAGAATCACAGTCGCGTTGTACGTCTTCCATGAGACGTGACCACGCTGTGCCATTGGGTCGGAATCACTAGGCTTAGGATTCACAACCGCAGGAGTGACGCTATTCTCACCCTTCAGAGGGACAAGACCGAATGCGTCACGGCCAACAACGATAGTCGGATAGATATCCGCCTTACTGCTGGTAGTCTCAACAACACTCGTGCCACCTGTTGCACCAACATCAGTCCACGCAGTGAACACCGTAGAGGTGATGAAGCGAACTCCCTCAACCTTACCGATCTCCGATGGATAAGGGCTCAGAGTGCCGTACTTCTCAGTAGGAACAAACCCAGCCAATGCGCGAATATCCGCCTCAGTATTGGGATGGCACAACGCAATATACGCCGGGGCAATCTGCTCAGTACCGTAGGAGGGAGTAGACTTCACAACTGAAGTGATAGGCTTGGCGTTGTTACCCTTGAGGGTACGCACAGCCTGGCGGATATCATCGAGAGAGACAACAGTGTTGACATCAGTACGCGCACTACCGTTTGCGTAGACCACGTTGGTGCCACCTTTGATGATGTTGAAACGCAGAGTCTCAAGAGTCTCCGCAGCCTGCTCACCCAGAATGCCTGAAGTCTCAGTCAGAATGGGGTCTTCGTGAGTGTCCATCACCTTGTCAGTGATAGTGACCAGATCACCATACTGCTGCAGCCTGGCAGTCACATCAGTCGAATTGAGCTGCTTGGCAGTTGGAGTCACACCCTCGGTAAGAGGAGTGGTCGCAACTGACAAAGAGGTGTACTTGCGAAACTTGATGGTGTCTGACTGGTTCTTACCCAGTGGGCGAGCCTGCCCAAACTTCTCAATAACCATGTAGGGGGTTGCTCTCTCAAGCAACTCTTTTGCCGCAAACGCAGCGGTACGTGGGGCAATATCCCCATAAGCGGTATCAGCCATAATAATTATCCTTGAATATGAATGGTCTTAAAAACAAATGAACATAAGATTCCACACTCACAGAGGGACATCATTACAGCGCAACGGCCAATTACGGCGGTCAGCTACTAACACGTTCGTCTGAAGTATTTGTGGGTAGACTCTGTGACCTACTTCCCTTGTGCAGCGAAGTATTTGAAAGCAGATTCAAAGTCCTGGGGAACTCCACCTGAAGCGGTCGGGGACGGCTTCGATTTGATTCCCTGTGACTCTTTCAAACGCTTTTCACGTTGAGCCTGGATTTCAGAAACATTCTCTTGTGCAGACTCCTCTTTCGGAACCTCCACAACATCCTGCGTCTGAGGGGTAAGGGTGCTCTTGTAAGCACCAATTAAGTACGCAGCGTCAGAAGCTGTGCTGCTTCTGAGCATCTGCTGCACAGCCGGTGGCTGTTGCTTCATCCATCCGCCAAACTGCTCAGAAGCGGCGATATCCCTCCAACCGGGATGCGCGGCCTCCAGTGCGTCTGCTTGACCCTGGATGTAACGGTTCTGTTCTGCTTTATGCAGGGGCTGTACGGTCTGCTGTACAGTCGTGTCTAACTGAGATTGCATCGATGTGAGCTTGGCATTCATCGCCTGTGCAATCTCAGGGTATTCTTTCTCAAACGCAGCCCACTTCTCCTTGGATGCCTCCGGTATCTCTGCAGGGGCAGGAGTCTTCGGTGTCTGCTGTGCTGCGTGTTGCAACTCTGTAACCTTTCGCTGGTAGGCCGCAACCCGCCCTACATTCGACTTCTCATACTGCTGAAGCCTGGTAAACTCTTTGAGGTCATCTGCAGACATTGCAGGAGTGGCCGGAGCCTCTTCCACTGCCTCAGCCACTGGCTCTTCGGGGGCAACCTCTTCAGCCTTTTCAGCTACTACCTCTTCAACAACCTCTGTCGTCTCTTCGGCTTTCTCTTCAGCGGTCTCTCCCGAAACAGCCTCCTTAAAAGCGGATGCAAAGTCATTACTCATTCATCTTCTCCAACGGGGTCAGTAGCTCTGACTATCGACATAGGGGGTCTCACCGCCCATGTCCATCAGTGAACGTAACGCCGCAATCTTGCCCCTATTAAACTCAGTCGCATCCGATCCGGGGCGTTCAAGATCCAAATGCAGTGTGTTTATCTCATCCTCGACCCAGGTCAGAACGTGCGCCCATGTGGGAGAGCTCTTGTCGATCAAATCCCTGCTCCAGTGACCAACTTCAACTCCGCCTCTTTGTCGAACAGATCCTGCTTGGTAGATATGCGCATCTCCTCAATCCCCAGCTTGGTGCGCAACTCCGATATCTTCATGTCTTTGTCTAGCGCCAGCCCAGCCAACGCAACCTCACGCTCCGATTTGACCTGCTCCATCCGAGCATTGATCTCCATCTGCGCTACCTTCGCCTTCATCGTCTCAATCTGTATCTGAGCCTGAATCTTCTGCTGCTCGGGTGAGGGGGGCTGTTGTTTAGCCTGGGCCTGCTCCTGCTGCAGCTCCTGGTCTGTCTTGACCAACGCAACAGCGTCAAGCTGCATACTCTGCACAGCCTTACGCAATAGCTCTGGCACCTTGACCAACTGGCCATACGTAGGCGCTATCTGAAGCATCTGAATTAGGTTCTGCGCCTGAGTCTCCTTAGCTAACAGCGCAGACGATCCCCGCGCATCAACAAAGTAATCCCCCTTGATCTCTTCCTTGGTGCTGTTCTGCATATTCCAGTTGTACCAACGGGTCAACAGCGTTCGAGTAATCCCATCGTCCCAGTTCTTCACCGAACGCCGAGTCACCACATTGGCCGAGTTCATCAATAGACTCATCCCAGTGGCTGTGCGAGTAGCCCCACCCTGCTCTCCCTGCGCTATTACAGGTAAATTCGTCTCCTCATCAGCCAACTGTTTGGCCGTACCAAGGATCGACTGCAACTCACCCAAATGACTGTTCACCTCAAACGCACCAAACGCCTCATGAACACTGCGGTTCCTGTCCGTCAACAGCCACAGCTTCTTAGGTGACAAGTTCCAGTTCCCATCTGCAGGCTTAATAATATGAGGGTTAGCCACTACTTGAGGGGCTACAGAGAACCCACCATTGTCCAACGTCATGCGCCAGGCACCGTTGATCGCAGACTGAGCATTACGCATCAGGTACGGAATCCCAAACCCGAATATCGAGCTATCATCCTTCTCCCAGTTGTACACTGAGTAGGGGCGCTCCTCTGTCTCCATCGGGTTGATCGCCGCCTTGATCACGCGACCATCGACGAACCAAATGATCCCCTCCACCTCAGTCAGCGGGTTGTCGTCACACTCACAACCAGCCGCACTCAAGTCATCCTTGTCTATCGGGCCGTGGTACTCCCACACCTCGAACCGGGCATTACGTGCAGCACTCACCCCGTTTATCGCCCTGATCTCGTTCACATACGCTGCAGTCGGAGCGTTCACCGGCTCTTTCTGCCGCAGCACCTCCTCAACCTGATCAACCAAATACCCTTCCTGCTTGGCCAGCCCACGCAACGCCTTACGTGTCATCAGATGCCGCTGGAATACAAACTCAGCATCATCCAACGTCAAGGCACTCATATCAGGGAAGAACGCCCACGGATCAACCCTCTCCACCGATGGCCTCATGTCTTGCGCTATCTGCAACACCTGAATAGTCCCACCCACGCCATCGTCGAGTGTCTTCCAGCTCTTCTTCTCCCGCCCAATAACTATCGGCCCCTTCACAATGCTCGTACCTAAAATACAAGCATCACGGATCGCCTCCCGTGACTTGGTGTTGTACTGCGCCTCGTTGAGCTGATCATCCATCTCAAGCTGCATAGCGTCTGCCTTCTTCTTGGCAGACTGGATCACCGCCTGAGCAACATCGTTCGATGGCACCGCCTTACCGTCAGGCCCAACCACCGGGCGACCATCCTCAGTCATCGCTGGCGACTGATCCCCCACCGCACTGGCCATCTCCGGTACAGGCGTAGGCTGAATCCCCCAGTTGCGGTCATCAGTCGGGAACAACATATCCCCCAACCGCGCCTCTGCAGTGTTCGTCTTCGCCCTACTGATGTTCACAAACGCCTGGGAACCTTTGGCATCCTTGATCGCAGCCATCGTCTTCTCGTCGTAATGACCAGAATACTGCCGCATATCCTCCAGCCACCGCTCCTCAATCTCACGCTTCAACGCCACCTGATCCACAGCTAACGCCTGTAGCCTAGATCCGAACGCCTGTAACCGCTCAGACTGCTTGCGCTGCTCCTCTTCCATCAGAGTCTGCATCTCAGCCTCAGTCATCTCGGCCATCCCCTCTACATCCACCATCTCGGCCATCTGGGAGTTTTCAATTTCTTGCATAAGTTTCTTTCAGACATAAAAAAGCCCAGCTCTAGGCTGGGCAATAAGGAGTCATTCTTTTGTGTAAAGTGGCCCCTCGGGGTGCGCCGGGAGTAGGAGCGCCTGCTCCCAAGCGTGAGGGGCATCTATTCGTAGGGTCAGTAACCAACCACCGTGTCAGCCACTGTTCGGACATTTATATCAGGTACCGGCTCTGACCTTACATCGGCGTTAAGCCCTTGTAAAGCGTACTGCAAACTATCGTGAATATGGCTATACTCATTCTTGTCCGCTTTGTCCGCGTACCTCTCACCACTTACCCTCAACCGCTTGAACCTGTAACCACCAAGGAACCCCTTTCGGAGCATCTTGCAGTTCGGGTGCAACATGAAAGACGGCTTGCCGTCCGTCATACGGTTCAACCAATACCGCACCGCCTCAAACCGAGCTTGAGGAGCATTCGATGCTGTGGGATGCGCCAACAACCCCAACAACCTCAACTCATCAAACACCGTCTTCTCATCCGTAGGTGATCGCGCAACACCCGCAGGATCACCAAAAATCTCCCACGCACAATCCTTATACTTGGTCTTGAGCAAAGGGAGCATCAAACTCTCCGCGAACTGCTTAATGCCCATCCCGTCCACCGTCAACTCATCCAAGATGTTCAACACACCCCGTGGTGATAACTGTACAAACGTGGCAGATGGGTTCAAACCGAAGTCCAACCCAATATATACCGGCAGTCCGTTGATCGGCTTGCACTCGCCCACATGCAAATCATCATTGTACTGAGGGTATATCGGCTTGCCGTCCATCACATCGCTGTATTCCCCAAGCACATAACTCTTTATCCAGTTACTCTGCTTGCCTGGAATCTGCCGTAGGTAATACTCATGTCCCCCAGGTAGATTCTCTATGTTCTCAGCTAGTGGGTTAGGAATGTACTCCCCGCTATCCTCGCGAATCAGCCCACCAGGTTGCTTATGCAGGCTGTAACCCTCCAGATTCTCCTCATCAAACAGCCGGTACATCCATGAATCAGTAGAAGGTGGGTTGGAATCAATAAGAATCCCACTCCATGTGGCCCCGCCAGCTCGCTTCGATGGGTACCTACCAACACGCCCAGTCAATACCTCCAAGACCTGTAGCGGTAGCTCCCTGCTTTCATTTAGGAACGCTCCCGTCAGCTCTAAACTGAGAAGCTTCTTACTATCTTCTGGGCGGTCAAGCGCCAAAAACAAGAACTCAGCATCCAATGCAGTACCATCCCCAATATTCGGGAGAGTGAGCCTTGCGCTGATCGGCGGTTGCAGATTGACCTTAGCCATCGGCAACCAATCTATGAACGTCTGCAAGGTCGTAGTACGTAACTCAGGGTAACTGTTACGGATCAGAGCAAACCTTGTCTTCCTTGTACCATTATGAGGTACTTGCTGCATAGCTTTGGACAGCATATCCATGATGCAAGCTACTGATTTTCCTGAGCCTACTGGCCCTAGTATGCCTCTGACGAACGCAGTGTCAGCATGGAATTTAGCTCCTGTGACTGTGGCTACGTAATCTATTGACTGATTCGCCAAAAGGGTTCCTTGTGAAAATTAGCTAAAAAATATATCGGAGAGGCACTTTTTGCGTGTATGGGTGTATATATACACACCCCCGGGTCGCCGATTCGAGTACGCCTGGTACCCCGGGGTCGATTTGCTCAGCCCAGCTCACAGAATAGGGTACCTTTTCGCTCAACCCTCACCAGGGTCACATGCTCGCAACACATGAACGAGGCAACCCGCGCAGCACCGGGTAAGGAACCCGATGGTCTCGCTTACATATCAACGAGTTACCTGCACGCGGTGCCACATTGGTGCCATTCAAGGTAGGGCTTGAACCTCGCCCTCAACTGTAACCCCTTGATCTATCTGCAATTGTTGCGCACCTGCGGACATATTGAGGTTGATGGTCAACCCGCTATTTGCAGCAGTCGTATCAGCCCCAAATAGCTTGAGGTGCTTGCCCAGGAGTTCAAGCGCAGCCTTCGCGCCTTGCTGATTGACCTCCAGAACCTCCCGCTCGACGTACACCCCCTCGAAAAGCTGTGCTTTTTTGGTCGGTTTACGCCCTAGACACATATCAGCCAGGTATCTGATGTCTGCCAGCACACCATTTGCGGTAATGCCCGTCTTTTTACTCCGTTTATCCATCACTTTCTGGATAGCAGCAGCGATTAATGGTTTGTGAAGGTTCTCGGTCCCGATGGTGAAAGCGGTCTTTTTGGAGTACCCAGCGCGAATGGCAGCTTGAGTAGCGTTAAGGTCAATCAAGTACTCTTTAACAAAGTTCGATTGCTTAGCGGTCAGTTTAACGGCTGGCATATCAACACCTTATAAATAAATCGTCTCTCTACGCTGGCGGCGTAGCTCTATAAAGGTTTAGCTGAAGGGTTCCCCAGGAGAGAGACAGAAACAGAAAGACCACCGGGAAGGTGGCCTATGATTTTGGCGAGTGATGCCAATTTACGCGCGACACTAACATACCTGACGCCCAAGTGCAACAGGTAAATCATTGTTTTATCGGGAGTCGGGATTATTTTCGTTTATTTGCTTGACAATTGGGGACATTGTCCCTATAGTTCAGATCATGAGTCACGTCAATGACTCTACTTTTTAACTACTTGACAGGAGTAACAACGATGAACGCATCAATCTATGTTGGCACCTACGCCAAATACAACAACGGCTCACTCAAAGGTGAGTGGTTAGACCTTGACGATTACGACACAAAGGAAGACTTTTACACAGCCTGTAAAGAGTTGCATAAGGATGAAGACGACCCGGAGCTGATGTTCCAAGACTACGAAGGCATCCCTGAACAGTTTATTAGTGAATCAGGTATTGCCGACGAGTGGTTCAAGTATCAAGAGGCAATCACAAACTCACCCTATGATGCTGGAGTGTTCGAGGCCGCTGCCGATCTGGATATCTCTCACGATATGGTTGAGGAGCTATATCAAGGTGAATACTCCTCTGACATATCCTTCGCGCAGCAGCTGGCTGATGATATATATGATATCGGTGCCATTGATGAATCAGCCAGCTGGCCAATGAGTTGCATTGACTGGGAACACGCCGCTAAGGAGCTGATGTTTGATTATGGCGAGTCTAACGGTCACTACTTCCGCACCAGCTACTAAGGAGTAAACGCCCCAGCAATGGGGCAGAGGATTAAGACCATGCACACCTACAACACTTATCCACCCATCCTGCCAGAGACCACAGAGGAGAAAGCACTAGACTTCGCCCGTGGCTATTGGTTCGGAGAAGATGAAGCAGAACCTCAAGAAATTAGATACGCCAATTATATCGACACAATCGACGGAGTTGGTATCTATTACGACTATGCCGCAGACTATTATTTTTTCACTGATGAGTCAGGAGAATAGACCAATGTCAATTGCAAACAACAGCACAGCCCAAACATATGACCACCTACAGAGATCCATCGAGTGGGACACTGCTCCCGATGCCGCTCAAGTTGAGGTATTGATTGCGATGAAGCAGTTACTCACCCAAGCAGCCAGCCATACACCCATCTTTACAGAAGTGTGGAGTGGAATCGAACGCACCCGCCGTAGTGCTTGGGAACAGCTCGACCCCATCAATATGCGCCTCAGCCGCTTGCGTGGTCTCCACAGCCCACACAGAGATATGGATTAGTTAGACATTAAGCTAGACATTAAACGCCCCCCGGCACTGCACCAACAACTCTACTTTTTAACTACTTGACAGGAGTAACAACGATGAACGCATCAACAATATTAGGCCACGCGGCCGTTACCACACAGAAGAAGCCAACCAAAAACGAAGCCTTTAATCTCATGCGTAAGCTGGCAGACAAACTGCCAGATGATCATGAGCAGGATTTAATCCGGCTGTTTCAATTCTTCACACCTGCAACGCCCGCCAAGCCCAAAAGCATCGAGCAATGGGTAGCAAAATTCGCTGGTGTTAGAGACCCACGGTACTACCTGAACGCTATTTATGTAGAAGATGGCACCATGGTTGCCTCTGGTGGGTATTACCTAGCCACTATCACAACAGAATGGGAGAACGGATGGTATGACCCAAAAACATTAGCCCCGCTACCATCAGGCCATACGTATCACTGGAAGTACCCAAATTGGCAGATGCCAAACATCGATACAATGAGCGTTTGCGCCCCTGTTGACCTGTCAACCATCGAAACCGCACCAACTGAATTAAACAAAAAGCCTGCTACGGCTATCAAACTGGTCTCTCAATACGAACAAGCCAGCGTCTGGGTCAACCTGGAATTCTATAAGAAAGTGATCTCGTTCGATCCGTCAGGCATCTGGTATGTGAGAGATAACGAGACTGCTGCAATCTACAAAACAGACGCTGCAACGGCAATCCTTATGCCTGTCAGAATAACAGAGGAGTAATTAAACGCCCCCCGGCACTGCACCAACAGCAACCGGGGCACTTTTCAAT
>Ga0233437_1003140_pt1 | contig 22525 bp, 20 predicted proteins | sample SI_122_August201_FD_182714 | JGI IMG/M metagenome (GOLD analysis project Ga0233437, IMG submission 182714) | Seawater microbial communities from Saanich Inlet, British Columbia, Canada - SI_122_August2016_200_MG | ecosystem: Environmental > Aquatic > Marine > Inlet | place: Canada: British...
CACCAGCCTGAATGAGTCAATCTCCACGAAATCCCTCATTGAGATTTGGACTGCGTAATCGTTATCTAAACGATAACAATCACTAACATCTTGGGCTTTAACATAGTATGTATCCTGCGCATCATCGTTTGGCACTTGTCCAAACACTGTAACTGCCATCAGGATTGCAACCATGCTTAAGCCAATTTTTCGAAGAACATTGCCTAAGCGATATTCACCGAGTAAAAAATTTTTAGTAAATTTTTTCATAGCAACTTGCTTTTAAATTGATTGATTGATTTTAATTTATTTAATTCTATTATGTCAATATTCAGACAAACTTGTCTTTTCATTCTTAACTAAACTATACAAACGTATAAAATTTTACAGCAATGTACAAACATAATGTTGTATAAAATATTATCTTTTTATCACCGTTTATAATAAACACAGCTTAAAACACCTAAACCGATTCTGATTTTAATTCGTTCTGTACCAACCGGCTTATCTTTCTCCAAAAATTTCTGCAATTTTAGTTTTATTTTTTCAAATATCGATAATAAATATCTGTTTTTTTCGCTTATTTTAACAGATTAATCCTCAATTAATACTATTTTAAATAATAATTTATTATGAAGAAAACCGCAAATTATACATTTCATTTTAGTAACAAAAAAACTAAATTTCGACAACAGAAAAAACACACTTTCTTTAAAAAGAATAATTTTCCTATGTTGATGATTCTATTCGCTTTTCTTTTTCTGATGATTCTGGGAAATTCGTGTAAAACATGTAAATGCCCTTCCTACTCTGAGATTGGACAAAACACTGCCATTGCAAATCCTGTATGCTAAATTATTTAGCCAAACATCCTACGTTTTAACCTATCTATAAATTTCCTGCATAATCAAATTAATATGTAAATAACTAAAAACAAACCCACTAATAAAATTTTAAGCTACTAAGATTTTAATATTTAAAATTCGCTGGACCATGGGTTAAAATATTTAAACCATTTTAAATTTTTTCTCCTTTAAATTAATATTAAGGTTGCGCGTTTTTTAAGCTAAAACAAAAACCTGACTTGATACAATTAAATAATAGTATTTACTTTGTATAGCTATAAAAATAGGATTAAAACCTGTAAATTAAACATTTAGAATAATTTTCGATTAAATAATTAAAACATTATCAACTATGTCAAAAATTAAAATTGGTATTAACGGTTTTGGGCGAATCGGACGTTTGGTATTCCGTGTTGCAGCTGCAAACGAAAACTTAGAAGTTGTAGGTATTAACGACCTTATCGATGTTGATTACATTGCCTATATGTTAAAGTACGATTCTACCCACGGCAGGTTCAACGGAACTGTTGAAGTTAAAGATGGTGCTTTGGTTGTAAACGGAAAAACTATCCGGGTTACAGCCGAAAGAAATCCTGCCGATTTAAAATGGGATGCTGTCGGTGCTGAATATGTGGTTGAGTCAACTGGCCTTTTTTTAACAAAAGAGTCAGCTAAAGGGCATATTAAAGCTGGTGCAAAAAAAGTAGTCATGTCGGCTCCTTCTAAAGACGACACCCCAATGTTTGTTATGGGAGTAAACAATACTGAGTACAAAAGCAATATGACTTTTGTATCGAACGCATCGTGCACAACAAACTGTTTGGCTCCTATCGCAAAAGTATTAAACGACAATTTTGGTATTGTTGACGGCTTAATGACAACCGTGCACGCTACAACCGCAACTCAAAAAACGGTTGATGCACCTTCGGCAAAAGACTGGCGTGGTGGACGTGGGGCAGGACAAAACATTATCCCTTCCTCAACTGGTGCAGCTAAAGCAGTGGGTAAAGTAATCCCGACATTAAACGGAAAATTAACCGGAATGGCATTCCGTGTACCCACTCCAAACGTTTCGGTTGTTGATTTAACAGTAAACTTAGCAAAAGCTGCAACTTACGACGAAGTTTGTGCAGCAATGAAAGCAGCTTCTGAAGGTCCGATGAAAGGTGTTTTAGGATATACAGAAGAAGCCGTAGTTTCAAATGACTTTATTGGCGAAGCTCAAACTTCAGTTTTTGATGCCAAGGCAGGTATCGCTTTAACCGATACTTTCGTAAAAGTTATTTCGTGGTACGATAACGAAATGGGATACTCTACCAAAGTTGTTGAACTTATCCAGTACATGGATTCGGTAAAATAATTCAACATTAGATAAATGTATATAAAGGATGTCATATGGCATCCTTTTTTTGTTCGTGATTTTTTGATGGGTTATAATTTTATGATAATTGAGAAAGTTGGAGGGAATTTATCAAGAAAATTGCCTTCAAACCAGGCATATCAAATACAACATAACAAAATAAAAACCATCAAGCCATTCTCAAATCCATAAAACAAACAAGTAGTGTATTTAATCTATTCGTAATGTAACGATTCAATCGGGTCTAACCGAGATGCCTTTTGTGCCGGATAATAACCGGAAACTATTCCAACAACAAAACAGAGTACAACACCCATAATAATCCATATCCATGGGATAATAAATGAAGTGCCAATTAACATTGAAACCATATTACCAATCAGAATGCCAAAAATAATCCCAAGGACCCCTCCAATTTGACCAATTACGATTGCTTCAATAAGAAACTGTTGTTTTACTGTCCGGCCTTTTGCACCAATAGCTTTTCGAATCCCAATTTCGCGGGTCCGTTCGGTAACCGAAACCAACATAATATTCATTAAACCAACTGCCGCCCCAAAAAGGGTGATTAATCCAATAATGGTAGCAACCAAAGTAATATTCTTTATATTATCAAGAAGAATATTGACCAGGTTATCACTTTTTTCAATATTAAAATCCGTTTCGTCAAGCGGATCCAATCCCCTTACAATCCGAAAAGAGGCTTCGGCCTGCCCAATGGCGGCCTCCATTAATTCTGGTTGTTCAACTTTTATCTGAAGGTCGAAATTCATATTTGGCCGCGAAAAATAATTTCTTGTATTTGTGTAAGGGATAAAACAAACCATATCGCCACCACCACCAAAGCCACTCCCTTTCGATTTCAATATACCGACAACTTTATATTTACCGTTCCCAACACTAATAACTTTTTGCAGTGGGCTTTCTCCACCCTTAAAAAGTCTTTTTGCCAATTCGCTTCCTAAAAGTACTACACTCCGTCCAGAAAAAATATCTTGTTCACTAAAACTTCGCCCCTCGTTTATTTCATAACCGGCAGTGTATAAATAATCTTCGTCAATTCCCCGCACACTTATATTTGGGTTAGTTTTTTCAGAACCATATTTTAATGTGGCCGTGCCTGTTGCAGCAACAGAAATTGCCGCCGTGGCCGGAAAGACAAACCTCTCTTTAAACTCTTTGGCCTGATAAAAAGAAATGTATTCATAATTTTTAGTCCGGTATCTATTATTTCCTACCTGAACCCTCATCCCGCGGCTTGCAATAGAAAAAGTATTTGCGCCCATAAAAGTAAATTCTTTTGTAATAGAAGTTTTTATGGAATCAATTGCCGTTAAAATCCCCACCAATGCAGTTATCCCTATTGCAATAATCATTACCGTGAGAATCGTTCTCAACAAGTTACTCCTGATCGATTGCAAGCCAATTCTTACATTCTCGGCAAATAGTGTAGTTTCTCGCATTTTTCCTTTTTTAACGGCAAGTTAATAATTAATAGTAAAAAACATTTTCAAATTTTATTAGTTGACAAAAGGACCAAGTAATTACATTTTTATTAAATATTGAATTGTTTAGGACATTTTGACGAACAGATGACGTATTTGTTCGATAATTTTTATGACTTAATCTTTTTTAACATTTTTTAAACCTCCTTAAATCAGGGTCAAAAATACGTTAAAAAACATGAAAAAAATCAGTGAAAAAGATTCTAAATCAGATTTTTGGTGAAAAAAAACTAATAATCCTTAATCGCATTTATCGTCAACATTATAAATTTTATTGAAGAACATGATTAATAAATCCTTGGATTTGGCAAAAATTCCTTTAAAATTTGACCTCATTTTATTTATTGATGGCTATGATCTATCATTTTAAAATCAATTCGCAGGAATTAAAAAACTTCCAATTAGAAGTTGAACTGGATGAAAATCATTCTTTTTTCGATTTTCATTCAATAATACAAAAAAGCCTGGGTTTTGAATCACATCAATTGGCCTCCTTTTTTATTTCAGATAGCCGGTGGAAAAAACTTAAAGAAATCTCAATGCTCGACCTGGGTATTAACGGATCGGCATATTTTATTATGCAAAAAACAAAATTATCCGATTTAATCATTTCAAAAGAACAAAAATTGCTTTACACTTTTGATTTTTTAAACGACAGATCTTTTTATTTAGAACTAACTGGAATTATTATGGAAAAGAATCTCAGCGAACCATTTGTCACACTGAAACAGGGAGACTCCCCTGTGCAAGTTCTTGGTGAAGAAACACTTGAGTTAGAACCAGCCATTTATCAGGAAGAAGAGGTTTTAATGGATTTTGGCGAACTTGACGATTACAACGAAATCTTCGGGGAGATGGATGATTTTTAAAGTTCAGAAGGTATGGATTAATTAACCATACATGAAAGAAATTTCCAGGCTGTTCAATTCATTTTGAACAGTCTTTTTTTTGTCTTTTATTTGCGCAAGAAATTGTTTAAAATGCCAAAAACATTAATTGTACTTACCGGCCCAACAGGAATTGGAAAAACTTCAGTCGGTATTCAAATTGCGACGCACTTTAATACCGAAATTGTTTCGTCCGATTCGCGGCAAATATATAGGGAACTAAACATCGGCACTGCTGCACCCGGCAAAAATGAGTTGGCATTGGCAAAACACCACCTAATACATTCTCATTCTATTCATGAAATTTTCAACGCCAGTAAATTCGAAAAAGTGGCGCTCGAAATTCTGGGAAAACTATTTGAGAAAAAGTCAATTGTATTATTAGTTGGTGGTTCGATGTTATACATCGACGCTGTTTGCAAAGGAATTGACAAAATGCCCGATGCAGATCCCGAAATCAGGGAGGACCTAAAAAACCAAATAAAAAAATCTGGAATTGAAAGTCTGAGGTTGCAACTTAAAAAATTGGATCCCGATTATTACAAAATTGTGGATCTAAAAAACCCAAACCGGATTATACATGCCCTGGAAATCTGTTTAATGACCGGGAAACCTTACTCTTCGTTTCGTTCTAATCCTCAAAAAAAACGTCCGTTTTCAATAATAAAAATTGGATTAAACTGCAAAAGGGATGAATTGCACAGGCGAATAAATTCGCGAGTGGATACAATGATAGAATCGGGATTGGAAAATGAGGCCTTTAAAATTTATCATCAAAAACATTTAAATGCCTTGAATACTGTTGGTTATCGCGAGTGGTTTGCTCATTTCGATAAAGAGATTTCACGCGAAAAAGCCATTGAACTTATAAAAAGGAACTCGCGAAGATATGCAAGAAAACAACTCACCTGGTTTAGAAAAGATACCGATATAAATTGGTTTGAACCTGGCCAAACAGATCAGATTATCCAATTTATTGAAAATAATACTACCCGGAAATGACGAAACACGGAAAATTTACCATACGTATTTATGGAATTATAATAAATGATAGTAATGAAATTTTAATAAGCGATGAATTTCAGCTTGGTACAAAAATGACCAAATTCCCCGGTGGCGGGCTACAATTTGGTGAAGGTACTATCGACTGCCTGAAACGCGAATTTCAGGAAGAATGCATGGGGCAGGAAATTGAAAATATCAGGCACTTTTATACCACTGATTTTTATCAAAAAGCACTTTTTTATAAAAACCGCCAGCTAATAAGTATTTATTATCTTGCTGACCTCAAACCACCTGTTAAATTTACTGTTTCTACACAACCATTCGATTTTGAAAAACTTGAAAACGGGAGCCAATCTTTCCGCCTGGTGAAAATTAAATCATTCAATCCTGAAGAATTCACTTTCCCAATTGATAAACTTGTGTTCAAACTATTAAAAAAGAATTACAATTGAAAACTCCGGCGTCCAATATAAAATTTTGAATCGTCAAAAAATACGAAATAAGATTATTACCAAACTTAAAACAACTAAACGGTTTGGTTCAACCAAAAGTAACTGATTGGATTATACCTCACAATTGACAGAAACTTACCCTGACTTATGGCATCAAAACCAAACACCTTAAAACAATTTATCCTATTTTTGAATTCAATTTAAAAACCAAAACTCAATGAAAATTTTTCAACCAATATTTTTAATCGTGTTCATTCTGGGATTTATCAGTTGTAATCCAAAGCAAAACAATTCAGAAAATGACAGTAAAGAAAAACCAAATGTGGTTTTAATTTATATCGACGATTTAGGGTACGGCGATGTAAGTTGTTACGGTGCCACGGAAATTAGTACCCCAAATATCGATAAATTGGCAGAAAACGGGCTGGTATTTTCAAACGGCCATTGTTCTTCTGCAACTTGCACTCCTTCGCGGGTTTCAATGTTAACGGGAAAATATGCATTCAGATCGCAAGGAACGGGTGTAGCGCGTGGCGATGCTGCCATGATTATTAATCCAGAAACAAGATGCCTTGCAGATATTATGAAAGAAGCCGGTTATTCAACCGGAGTCGTTGGTAAATGGCATTTGGGATTAGGACCACAAGGTGGACCCGACTGGAATGGTTATATTTCTCCCGGGCCACAGGATATTGGTTTCGACTATTCATTCTTAATTCCGGCAACTGGCGATCGTGTTCCTTGTGTTTACACTGAAAACGGGAAAGTAGTAGGTTTGGATTCTAACGATCCTATTCAGGTTAAATTTGGAGAAAAAATTGGCGATGAACCAACCGGAAAGGAAAATCCGGAGTTGCTGAAAATGAACTACAGTCATGGGCATAATAATACAATTATTAATGGAATTAGCAGGATAGGTTTTATGACCGGAGGAAATTCAGCCCGCTGGATTGATGAAGATATGGCAGATGTTATCACCCAAAAAGCGTTGGATTTTATTGACCAGAACAAAGAAAAACCGTTCTTCCTTTTTTATTCAACCCACGACATTCATGTACCCCGTGTACCACATGCACGTTTTGTTGGCGAAAGTGGGATGGGTCCACGTGGGGATGCCATTTTAGAAGTGGATTGGGCAACCGGTGAAATCATGAAAAAACTAGAAGAATTGAAGTTAATTGAAAATACCCTTGTAATTTTCACAAGCGATAATGGACCGGTGGTTGACGATGGTTATGAGGATCAGGCGGTTGAATTGCTTGGCGACCATAAACCTGCAGGTACATTGCGGGGAGGAAAATACAGCGCATTTGATGCCGGAACCCGAGTGCCATTTATTGTTAGCTGGCCGGGGAAAGTTGCACCTGGTAAATCGAAGGCACCGATAAGCCAGGTAGATTTTTTACATTCGTTTGCAAAAATGTTTGATCTTGAATTAGCCGATGAAGATGCACCCGATAGTTTCGATATGCTTGAAACATTGTTGGGAAAATCAAATGAAGGCCGCAATCATGTGGTTGAGCATGGTGCAGCTTTATCTGTTATTCAGGGCGACTGGAAATACATTGAACCCAGCAAGCGGGCAAAATACAACCGGAATACAGATATTGAATTGGGTACCGACCCGGAACCACAATTATACAACCTGGCATCCGATTTGGGCGAAACCAAAAACGTGGCTTTAGAATTTCCTGAAAAGGTAAAAGAATTGGAATTATTACTTCAAAAAATTAAAGATGACGGCAGAAGCAGGAATTAATTTTTTTGAAAATTTTCACATAAAGAACAAGGAGAAAATGTAGAATTTAGAGATAAAAAATCCCAAAGGAACTTTTCAACCTTTGGGATTTTTATTACGACTTCCTACTTTCTACTTTTTACTTTCTACTTTTACTTTCTACTTTCTACTTCCTATTCTTTACCCATTTTTCCAGCCACTGATCTTGTTCCCAAATTACATGGAGAACAGATTCACGAGCAGAGTAACCATGACTTTCTTTTGGCAGCATTACTAATCGAACCGGTGCACCCATTCCTTTTAATGCATTAAAATAGCGTTCGCTTTGCAAAGGATAAGTTCCTGAATTATTATCCGCTTCACCGTGAATAAGTAACAATGGAGTTTTCATTTTATCGGCATGCATAAATGGCGACATGTTATTATAAACATCCGGAGCCTCCCAATAGCTGCGTTCTTCGCTTTGAAAACCAAAAGGAGTCAGAGTCCGGTTGTAGGCTCCGCTTCGGGCAATTCCGGCAGCGAATAAATCGGAATGCGCTAATAAGTTTGCTGTCATGAAAGCGCCATAAGAATGTCCGCCAACAGCAACTTTATTTTTATCGATGTACCCCAATTTATCAACAGCGTCGATAGCAGCTTTGCCATTTGCAACCAATTGTTCACGGAATGAATCGTTAGGTTCTTTTTCGCCTTCACCAATTATTGGGAATGCAGCACCATCAAGAATAACATAACCTTGTGTTACCCAAAAAACTGGAGATCCGTAACTGGGCGAAGTAAATCGATGTGGTGAACTTGAAACCTGGCCTGCACTTGCTTTATCTTTAAATTCGCGGGGGTATGCCCATAAAATCATAGGCAGTTTTTCTTTCTTATCCATATCATAACCAGCAGGCAAATACAAAGTACCCGATAAATCTAAACCATCGTCGCGTTTGTAAGTGATTACTTCTTTATGAACTCCATCTAATATTTCAAATGGGTTTTCAAAAAAAGTAATTTGTTCAGGCTCCGAATTCTTTTTTGTATTTCTGATAAAATAGTTTGGAAAAACTTTACTCGCTTCAATTCTTGTTAAAAGAATACCTTTTTTAGGATCTAGGACTTTTGATATTGCTTCATAAGTTTCTTTTCCATCGGCACGCCAAATTTCAACTGTTTCTTTTGATTTTAAATCGAACTGCCTGAAAAACGGACGAATTCCTTCGGCAGAATAACCTGAACCTGTGAGGTAAAGTTTGTTTTTATCTATTACAAGCGATTGTTTTCCCAACTCATTTTTCTCGGTTAAAAATCTACCCGGATCATTGTATCTGTCCTGATAATTTAAATCGAATAAAATTTCAGGTTTTACATTTGAATCGGAAGGATTAAAAAGATAAGTTTTCGAATTTCGCGTATTCCACCATCTATCCTGTGCAATTGCAATTTCATTGTTGCCCCAGATTATTCCGGAAAATCGTTGTATTGTTTTTAATATTGATTTTGGCTCTGAGTTAAAAGGAACATCCCAAACAAAAACTTCATCTCTGAATTCTGTTTCAATAGCTGGATCGCCTTCATCCTGAGCTTTTACATAATAAATACTTGCTGGTTTATCGCCTCTCCAACTAATATTTCGCATTCCTTTTTGAGTAGCCATAAAGCCTTTTGGCAAATCTTCGATAAGTGGCGATTCATTAATTGTTTTTATTTTGTTTCCATCTTTAGAGTAAATTATTGTTTTCGATGGAAAACGGCCATAAGTTACCAGATACGAAAACGGTTTATGAATTGTTTTTATCAAAACGTTTTCACCGTCAGGAGAGAAACTCACGCTGGTGTACATTGCAGTTTCTTTCCACAAGGTTTTTTCACCATTCATATTTACTTTAAAAAGTGAAGCACGAACAAGTTGTTCAAAATTAGATTCATCAGCTTTATCTTTTAATAAATCCTGATACGTACGGTTTTGTGCTTTTTTCCCTTCGCTAATCGAAACGCGCGGACCCGTTGGAATTGCGGTTGCCTTTTCTATTAAGGACTTTTTATCTTCAGGTAAAAATTTAACAAGTAGATTTTCGCCATCTTTAAACCACGAAAAAGGTCGGTACATATTTGCATTTAAAGTGGCATCAGTAAGTTTTTTACAAGAAGCGTTAGCAAGGTCTAAAATCCAAAGTTCCACTCCTGACGGAACGGTTTGAGTAAAAGCCATTTTGCTTTGATCGGGCGACCACAAAAAATTGGCAAGTCTTGGATTCGTTGGCAATCCAGAAACTTTTAGTTCATCTTCTTCACCAACTTTCATTAATGTAACGTTATTGTAGTACGATGTTCGGCTACCAATGTTTGTAACCGGGTTAATACGCAGTCCGGCCAGGCGCAATTCTGTTTCTGAAAGCTCTTCAATACTTTTGTATTTATTCCGATGCAGTAAAACAATATTTTCGTTTTTATCATCGATTTGAACTGATGGTGCCAAAGGTGCATCCGCCATTTCAAGAATTTCTTTTGGTGGTTTCTGGTAAGTTATATCAACCTGCGAAAAGCCGACATAAATTGAAAATGTTAAAAGAATAAGCGTAGTAATTTTTTTCATTTTAAATGTATTTGAAATTGATAATTATTTAATTCTCAGATATTTAAAAGTAATTTCTTTATTGTTTCCGCTTACATTGGCTACTAAAGTTCCAGCGTCGGGAAAAGTATAATTTATTTTTTTAGGAAAATCATGTTTTTTGTTTTCGAATATAAACTCATTTTGTTTTGCTTGAATAAGTTTGAATTTTACAGGAAGTCCGTTGTTTTGCGAAGGAACTGTTGCCTCGTAGAAAATGCCATTTTTTTCTTTGAAAATTCTTAGGTTCTCAAGAATTGTTGTATCCGAGTTTTCGGTTTTTATAACATTTCCTTTAAAAATTGAATCTCTAAAATGCCATATTTCAAATGTTTGTGAATTTTCTAATTGCCAGGTTCCTTCAATTACGAATATTTCTTTTGGAAAATTTTTTGTATTTGATTTATTTGAACAGTGAATTAAACCACTACTCAACAGAATTAAAAATATTGATTTTAGCAAATTACCCATTTAAGCTTTACTATTTTCTAATGCAATTCGTAAATCTTCAATTAAATCATCGGCATTCTCAATTCCAACTGACAGTCGCAATACTTTATCGGTAATTCCTTCTTTAATATTTTCCTCTTCCGGAACATGCCGGTGCGATGTTAAAACAGGTGCATTAATAATTGTATCAACTCCACCCAAACTAACTGCTGGTTTTATCAATTTCAGGCTTTTTTGAAATTCGATAACATTGCCAGTTTTTAATTCAAAAGAGAGCATTCCACCAAAACCGTTCATTTGTTTTTGAGCAATTTCAAATCCCGGAGAAGATTGAAGTCCGGGATAAAAAACTTTATTTATTTTTGGATGAACTTCTAAAAATTGGGCAATTTGTTGAGCATTTTTGTTTTGTTGATTCACCCGAACAAAAAGAGTTTTTATACTCCGTTCTAATAAATAGCAGGTTTGGGCGTCTAAACTTCCTCCAAAATTAATTGCGGTTGGTTTTATTTGTGAAATTAGTTTTGTGCTGCCAACAATTGCTCCGGCACAGATATCGCTGTGGCCACCCAAATATTTAGTAGCGCTGTGAATTACCAAATCGACTCCTAAATTGATTGGATTCTGATTTACCGGCGATGCAAAAGTATTGTCGATTACGGAAATAAGATTATTGTTTTGTGCAAATTTGGCTGCAGCTTTAATATCTGTAATTTTTAATAGAGGATTCGAAGGGGTTTCGATATAAATTATTTTGGTATTTTTTTGCAAAGCATTTTCAAAATCGCTTGAAGAATTTCCTTCAGCAATTGTAAATTCAATTCCAAATTTTTGAAGTTCAGAATTACACCAGTTAAATGTTCCGCCATACAATCCTTTTTGAAAAATTATATGGTCGCCGGCTTTTAAAAAAGTAAGTAGGGTTGAAGTAATTGCTGCCATTCCAGAAGAAAAAACTATTCCGGTTTCCGCTTTTTCGAGATCTGCAATTTTTGCTGCAACGGCAAGCTGATTATTTGTGTTAAAATAGCGGGGATATGTAACATCGCTGTCTAAATAGCCAATAGCAGTGGAAGTATAAATTGGCGAATTTGTTCCTTGTGTATTTTGGTCGAAGTGGGTTCCGGAATGAACAGCCCGAGTTTCTTTTTTCATTTAAATAAGATTAAATTTTAAAGGTAAAGTTTAATTTATTTTGAAATTTATTAAAGATTTTAATAGAAAATCTAAAAGCATGCAACTAAAACGTTTCATAATAGAAAGCTGTATTTTGTTAATTTAGCTTATAAATGCTCCTTCTATTTATCGATTAATTTATTTTCAAGATAGACGTGAATATTTCCACGCCAGGGTTTCGAACAAATATCAATGTCGCCATCGCCATCAACATCTGCAGCTTTTGCTTCGTGGCAACGATAACCTTCCAGAACAATATGTTTTTTCCAGTTTAAAGCATTTCCCGATGTATTTTCCCAAATTATCCATTGATGTTTTCCAACGGTCATCGGACCACCACCACTAAAAATATCTTCATCGCCATCGTTGTCAAAATCAAATACCGCCAATGTATGAAAATCCTGGTTTGTTGAGTTTTCAGAAATGAGATGAAAACTCCATTCAAGTCCTTTGTTTTTATTTTCCCACCAAAAAACGCGTGTATCAAGTGTATCACATTCAGCTTCAACAATATCTAAATCACCATCTTTGTCTAAATCGGTAACCCACGTTTTTAATGCCAGTCCATATTTCCCGGGACGTGAGCCACCCTCGGGAATTAATAAATGTTCGGTCCACGAAATTCCATTGCCCAAAATGTTCTCGAACCAACTATCGCCGCGGACAATGTCAATATCTCCGTCGTTATCCAAATCTCCAAAACCTTTTGGATCAGTTCCTCCATGAATTCCTTTGCCAATTATAAAATGTTCCCATTTTTTGTCGTTATTTTCATCGATATTATACCAAACTAAAATCGGATTATTTTTATCGTTGCTGTTTGCTACAATATCTAATTTCCCATCTCCGTTTACATCGACTGCAACATTATCATGACAAGGAATTGTTAAACTATGATGATATATAAATTGATTAGTTTTTGGATTACCAGTATTTTCGTACCATCCGGTCCCAACCATAAAGTCGGTTTTTCCATCACGATTAATATCAATTGCACAACCACCAACATCAGTTTTGGCTCCTTGTCCTAAAGTATGAAAAACCCAATTATCAGCAGAAATGTATTCAAACCACGACATTTTTCCTGATTCACCAAAGATCCAGTCTAAATCGCCATCTTCATCCAAATCAATTAACGATGTTTGTCCCATTCGTAATCCGTATTCTCCAATTTTATGGAATTCAAATTCTGGAAACTGTGACAGCGCAACTAATGAAAGAAGGACTAAAAAAACAGTTGAAATTAACTTCATTTCAGTATGAATTGGTTTGAAAAAATAAATGTAATAAATTGACGGGAAATAAAAAACCACCAAGGAATATGAGACTCATTTAAAAATTATCCTTTCATTTAATTACGCGTCTTTTTCACTTATACTTTGAAATCTCCTTAAATAATACCGATTTAACAATCAAATGTCGCATACTTTCGTTTTACTCAGCATACTCCTTTGTTGTAGTATCGGCATTAACCATTATAAACTTCGAAATTGCCATGCGGCATTTCAAAGTAAAATTGGTATATCTGGTGGTATTCCAGTCGAATCCAACTTCCAGGTTACTTTGGAACCTCTCGTCAAAGCAAAAAATTACACATAATAATTCCAAAAAATAAAATTTAAACTGTGTGTAACCTGAATTATTTATGAGTTTTTCGTTATGAGAATTCAAAATGCACAGAATAAAGGGAAGCACAGAGTTGAGCCTCGCAGAAATAGCCTTAGCTATTTTGAGAAGCGAGAATCGAGCATTCTCTTTATTCAAAGTAGTTTGATTTCGGAATAGATAAATTTATGAATAGTTCAGGTTAAGTATCCCCGGGTTTCTTCACTTTTTATTGGAAGTCGGCAACAAACTGTAGAATTGAGGCTCCGCCTGAAATTAAATTTCATTTAGCACAATTCCAATCTGCTCGAATTTTTTAAATAAAATATCGGGGGGTACCGGACGGTTATTTTTAGTTAGAACAGCCGTAATCCTCGCATTGACCATTAGTTTTTCATCCGTTTTACGAATAACTTGCTGGTCAAAAATAATACGTAAACCACCCTTCCTGCCAATTTTTAAACGAACCAAAAAATAGTCGCCGGGGCGGAGTGGAAATTTGTAATCTAATTCTGCACGGATAACCACCGCGTCAATTCCATTATTATGCAACTCCGCAAAATCTATATCGGCAGTATTTAAAAATTTGTGCCGGCAATGTTCGAGATAATTCTGATAGACCGAGTTATTTACAATCCCCTGAATGTCGCACTCGTAATCGCGAACCTGCATTTCTATTTCAAAATCGAAATTTTTCAATCTAAAACTTATTTCATTAAAATTATTGCTGAAATTATTTTATCATAAAATCGAGCAGTTTTTTATCTTCGAGGAAACCTTCCAAATGGTCCCCAATTTTTACCGGACCAACACCTGCGGGAGTACCTGTGTAAATTAAATCCCCCATTTTCAGGGTCACATATTTTGACACATGCGAAATTATTTCTTCCAAACCAAAAATCATCAATCCCGAATTTCCTTCCTGAACCGGGTTCCTGTTAATATCCAATTTAAAATTTATATCACCCTGATCGTGGAATCCAGTTTTTGGGAAAAACTTACCTCCTATTACAGCAGCCTGATCGAAAGCTTTTGATTTTTCCCAGGGCAAGCCCTTTTCTTTTAGTTTATTTTGAATGTCGCGTGCAGTAAAATCAATACCAAGTCCTATTTCATCGAAATAACGTTGTGCAAACTTCGTTTCGATATTTTTCCCAACACGGTTAATTTTTATTACCAGTTCAATTTCGTGGTGTACTTCTGTTGTCCAGTCGGGAATATAAAACGGGTCGTTATTTCGTAACAATGCCGAATCGGGTTTCATAAAAAAAACCGGTTCTACCGGAATTTCATTATTTAGTTCGCGGGCATGAGCTACATAATTCCTACCAATGCAAATTATTTTCATAATTGAAATACTTTAACAATCAACTATTTCCCCATCATTTTTAATTTTAACCGGGTTAGAACTTTTTTAGTGTATAACGGAAATTCGCTGTTTAGCATCCAGCTATAATATCCCGGTTGTTCGGTAAGAACCTTTTCAACCGGAACACCTTTATTTTTCCCAAAATTGAATACTTCAATTCCATTTTTATCGTACACAATCCTCCCAACAAAATCTACATTATTATTGTACGACGAAAATTCATCTAATTTTTCAATGTTATTTACAATTGGTTTCGATTTTTTCCCATTACTATCTTCATATTCCACATCCCGATATCTGTCCAACTGTGCTTTAAGTACTTCGTAGGTTGCCTTTGTGTCGGCCATTGCACTGTGTGCATTAATCAACTCCTTATTACAATAATATTTATAAGCAGCCACCAGCGTACGTTTTTCCATTTTATGAAAAATAGCCTGCACATCGATAAATTTTCGCTTAATAAAATCAATGTCGATATCGGCACGGAGAAATTCTTCGGCCAGAAGTGGTATGTCAAACCGGTTCGAGTTAAAACCTCCCAAATCGCATCCTTCAATAAACTTCGCCAGGTTTTTTGCAACTTCCTTAAAGGTGGGTTCATCTTCTACATCCTTGTCGTAAATACCATGTATTTGAGAAGCCTCGTCAGGAATAGGGATTTCCGGGTTAATCCTGAACAGTTTTTCTTCTTCGTTTCCATCCAGTTTAATTTTTAACAAGGCAATTTCAACAATCCTGTCTGTAACAACATTAATCCCTGTTGTTTCCAAATCGAGAAAAACTACCGGGTTTTTTAATTCAAGCTGCATGGATTTCTTTTAAAGGAGAGGGTATCCGAAAAATCACTTTATACTTTGATTTTTGAGATACCCTCAATTATTATTGAATCAATTTTATGCGTTTATCATCATCGGCATCAAAAGCATGAGTACATCTTCGTCCTCATCATCCGTTTCGGCAGGAAGTAGAAGCCCTGCCCTTGTCGGATCGCTCAATTCAACTTTTACGTCCCCTGACGAAATGTTACTTAGGATTTCCTGAAGAAACGTTGATTTAAAACCAATTTCAATTTCATCCCCTTCGTATTCGCAATTTAGCCTTTCAACAGCCGAAATGGAAAAATCGATATCCTGGGCCGAAACTACAAGTTGGTTTTCGTTTATATTTAATTTTACAAGGTTACTTGCCTGATTTGAAAAAACTGAAACACGTTTTACCGTATTAAAAATCGCAATCCTGTCAATAATCATGCTGTTTGGGTTATCGGTTGGGATAACCGAATTGTAACTCGGATAATTCCCTTCAACCAGACGGCAAATTAATTTATAATTACTAAGGGTAAAAAATGCATTTTTATCGTCGAATTCCAATTTCACATCAAACTCTTCTTTTGGAAGCAGGTTTTTTAATAAACCCGCTGGTTTTTTTGGGAGGATGAATGACGACTCAAAATCGGCTTTTGCATCGGTACGCCGGTAACGTACCAACTTGTGCGCATCTGAAGCTACAAAACTCATAAAATCGGGTGTAATTTCAACGAAAATACCATTCATAACTGGCCGCAATTCATCATCGGCAGTAGCGAACAAAGTTTTATCAATGCCTTTTTGCAAAACTTTATGGCTGACATTTACCGACGAAACAGATTCATCATCCTTTACGGGCAACTCCGGGAAATCTTCAGCATTTTGTCCCACAATACTAAATTTCCCGTTGTCGGAGAAAATCTCGATTGCAAATGAATCGTTGTCAATTTGAAAAGTAAGGGGTTGTTCGGGAAATTCTTTTAGCGTATCGGTAATTAATTTTGCAGGAACCGCAATAGTCCCCTCCCCTTCAATATTGTCCAGTTCCATGCTGGTTATTAAGGTGGACTCAAGATCTGAGGCAGTTATAGACAACTCTGTTTCTGTAAGTTGAAATAAAAAGTTATCTAAAATTGGCATCGTACTTTTACTACTGATAACCTTGCTGATTGCCGCCAGGTGACTTAATAAATCGGTACTTGAAACAACAAATTTCATAGGTAGATATTTTATTTTAATGTTTTTTTTACTGAACCCTGGTTCTAATTTTCATTTTAAACTCCTGTAAAAGAATGCATTACCGATGACTTTCACCAAAGAAAAACCAAGTACACGAATATACAAACTTTAATGATATTTACCATTCCGAAAACTTTGAATTTTTTATGCTTTTATAAACGGGCAAAACGTTGCCTCCTGACCAGATTATAAAACACGCCAAAAAGAGCCACCAAAAATAAGGGGGCTATTATATTTAACCATTGCCAAAACACCCTTTCTTCGCGCAGCCTGACTTTGTCGAGCAAACGCATTTTTAAAGTCCGCTTGCGTAACTGCATGATTCCTAAATCATCATTCAGGTAATAAATCGCATTTAAAAGAAATTCTTTATTGCCAAAAGTTTGCCCCGAAACCCGATCGTAGCCCAGTTCCTGAATTCTTGGCGGCTGAGTGGAATAATTTACTTTGTTTGCAATCAAATTCCCGTCGGCAATTACAACCATTTTTGTGGGTTTGCTTTTGCTAAGTACCGAAGATGTTGCGAAACCATAGTTTTCGACCAGACGATTTTTAAATACCGACTCAAACGATCCTTCAACCAACACACCTACAGGAATATACGACTGGGCAAAAAGTTCCCGTGCCGGAGGATTGTTAATATTCTGAAGACTTACAGATGAAGGGGCTTTTACCTGGCGGGCATAAGGAGAAGTAGATAAAATTACATGTTTTATTAAATTTGAATTTCCTTTTACTGTATCAAGAGAGGATGTAAATTCTGCCAAAACACGATTTAAATTCCGGCTGGCCGGATGATTGTCGTTGGGTACAAGCAAAGGTGAATAATACCAGGGATGAGTTGTGAAATTTGGCTGATTGCCAGGCAGTGCCGTGTTAACCTGGATCATTGCACATTCGACATCCTGTAGCAAGTCGTAATTTAAACGGATCCCGTAACGGAAAAGTTGATCCCCCAGATTTAAATCGCGTATAAAAGAATAAGTTTGAAAGCCATTTGACAAACTGTCGAGGCTAACCTGAACCGGATCGATTAGCCAAAAAACTTTACCGCCCTTCATTATATACTGGTCGATCAAAAACTTTTCCTTTTCCGAAAAAGTTTCAATCGGATTGGCAATAATTAAAATCTGCACTTCTTCGGGATTGTTTTGTAATACCCCGGATGAAATCCGCACAACTTCGAAATCGCCGGAGAGAGAGTTCGCAAAATCTGATGTTTCGTATTTGTTCAATTCGCCGTGGCCCTCTAAAAAAGCTACCGTTGATTTTTTGTTGCGCATTAATTTCTGAAAAGCATTTACCAGTTCAAATTCAACACTTTCTGCTGAGTGGTTAAAATTTGTTTCGTGTGAAAAATCGGGATTATATTTCAAAAAATTAACGGCAATTTCTTTGCCTGAATAACGAATTAGTGCCCCTGGAAAAATAAGTTTGGTACTTACACCTTGTTCGGTTTTTTGCCTGAAACTTGTAGGCCGGATCCCTTTCTGGATTAATTCTTCAATAAATAACTCCCTTTTTTCTGCATTGACAATATTGTAAGGATCGATAAATTTCACCCTGATCGGTTTTGCCGAGTAAGCATTTAACACTGCAATTTTTTCAATTACTTCCTGATGCAACTTTCGTAATCCAGGTTCCAATTCCCCTGCAAGGTAGAACTCAATTTCAACCGGGTTATTAAAACCAGCCACCATTTCTTTGCTGACATTCGAGAGAGAATACCTTTTGTCGGATGTTAAGTCGAACCTAAAAAGGAAATTGGAAGAAATCGCAAAAACCGCCAGCAAAACAAAAATAAATCCAATAGTTTTATATTTCCATTTTTTCTGTTTCCATTTTCCTTCGCGCAAAAATAAACTGGTAATAAAAAGAAAAAAAAGGGCCATTCCGAGAAAATATATCATGTCGCGCATATCAACAATCCCACGCGAAACCGACATGTAATGATTGTTTATGCTCAGCCACAAAAGCAACCGTTCAACAATATAAGAATTTACCGAAGTCCCAATAAAATCGAAACCGAGGTAAAATACAAACGAAATCGCCATGGCAAGAATAAACGATACAATTTGGTTATCAGTAAGCGAAGAAGCGAAAATTCCGATTGCGACATAAATGGCTGCCAAAAAAAACAAGCCGATAAACGAACCCCAGGTAGCACCAATATCGATGCTGCCAACCGGATTTCCAAGTAAATAAACCGACAGAAAATAGAGCAAAGTTGGTAACAATGAAAATACGACAAGTAACAATCCTGCAAAAAATTTGGCAAGGACCAGTTTAAAATCAGATTCCGGCCGGGTCAACAGAATCTCAAGTGTACCGGAGCGTTTTTCGTCGGCTAAAAATCGCATGGTTATGGCCGGAATCAAAAACATGTACAACCATGGTGCCAGCGAAAAAAGCCCTTCCATTGTCGCATATCCATTGTCAGGAATATTATATGCTCCAGGAAAAACCCACAAAAAAAGGCCAGTAACCAACAAAAAAACCACAATCACAAGATATCCGGTCAACGAACCTAAAAATGATTTTATTTCTTTTTTAAATAAACTGTACATGTATAAGATGTTTCGAGTTTAAAGTTTAAAGTATAAAGTTTAAAGTTTCGAGTTTATAAACGGGTATTTAATTTCGTAATAAATCTACCATTTTTTGTGCTGTCCGTTCTGAGCTGCCTGAATTTCCCATCATTTCAGATAAACGTGAATAATCTTCAAATATTTTTTCTCGATAAATTTCGTCATTTAAAAGGTTCCCCAATTCGCGTTTAACATTTTTTACGGTCATGTCCACCTGAATATATTCGCGAATTGCTTCCTTGTCTAAAATTAGGTTTGGCAACGATGCCCATTTTATTTTTATTAGTTTTTTCATAATTATGTGAACAAACCTTCCTCCTTCGACCCTGTATAAAACAAGCTGAGGGACTTTAAATAGGGCAGTTTCCAACGACGCCGTCCCGGAAGCCACCAGTGCGGCAAATGAATTGTTCAGCAAATCGTAAGTTTGATTATAAATTATTCTTATTTTACTTTCACCCAGAATTTTTTTATAAACGTTTTTATCGATTGAAGAAATACCGGCAACTACAAATTGAAATCCGGGATTGCCATTTGAAGCATTTACCATTACCGGCAAAGTATTCCTTATTTCCTGATTCCGGCTGCCTGCCAAAAAAGCCACAATTGGCCGTTCATCCAAATTATTTTCAGCCAGAAAACGTTCCTTGTTTTTGGCCGATTTTTTAAATGATTCCAGGGAATCTAAAAGTGGGTTACCTACGTAATTAACATCAACTTCATGCTTTTTGAAAAATTGAGTTTCGAAAGGTAAAATGGTAAACAATTCATCAACAAAAGCTTTGATTTTTTTTATGCGGTGTTCTTTCCAAGCCCATACTTTTGGAGCGATGTAATAAAAAACTTTAATGTTGTTGTTTTTTGCAAATTCCGCTATCCGTAAATTAAATCCTGGGTAATCGATCAAAATTAACACATCAGGGTGGAACTCAGGCAAATCCTTTTTGCAAAACTCCATGTTTTTTTTGATAGTATTAATATTAAGCAAAACATTAATAATTCCCATAAAAGCCATTTCGCGGTAATGAACCACTAATTCGCCACCAACGGCTTTCATTAAATCGCCGCCAAAAAACCGGAATTTTGCTTCGTTGTCGATTGATTTCAGTTCCTTCATTAAATTAGAACCATGTAAATCGCCCGATGCTTCGCCCGCAATTAAGTAGTACTTCATTACAAAAAGATCTTTAGATTTTTTTTTTGAGATTCAATACAAAATGCAAAAAACAGATTTCCCGAAAAATTATATACAATACTATTAAAAACCTAAGCCAGATAAACAAGAAAAAACAAATCTCAAAAAACAAATAAGCTCCAATTTTTAATATTCAAATTCTAAACTATTCCTTTTTATGTTTTAAGTAGTTTGATAATTGCTATTTCTGACAAAAAAAAAACGAATCTTAGAAATAAGATACTTTAAACGTTATTTATAAAACGATAAAAATGCATCTTAGGAGATTCTTAAAATGCCCTTGATATTAAAACTGCCAAGGCATATAAAATGGTCGCTCCCAAAACCCCGCGTGCCGCATGTTCGTATTTTTTCCTGATGAAACCCATAAAAATCAGCAAATTTGCAAACACGCATAAACTACCTAACTTAACTAAAGCATGCAAATGCCATAAATTACTTAAATACTTTGAAAAGGGGATTTCGTTTTCTCCAAAAAAATAGATGCCCAAAAATATGAGTATCGGTAGAAAGGCGCCGGCAATAAAACCAACTTCTGTTTTGTCGTATTTATTTCGTTTTTCCCTTATCATTAAAATTTCCAATTTTGAAGCACTTCCATAGTTTTGTAACAGGTCATGTCAACAGTAACCGGAACTACCGATGCATAATTATTTTGCAATGCATAAATATCAGTCTCAGTAGAATCTTCCTCGAAATTTTTGAAATAACCCGCCAGCCAATGATATTCCCTTCCATGCGGGTCGGTACGCTTTTCAAACTCCTCGACCCATTTACCATGCGTTTGTCGGCACACTTTAATCCCTTTTGGTTTCCCCTTTGGAATATTTACGTTTAAACATGTAAACGGTGGCAGGCCATTTTCTACTACACTTTGGAAAACTTTAGCAACAATAATTTTGGCTTTTGCGAAATCGGCATCCGGGCTGAAATCGTCGAGCGAAAAACCAACTGAGGGAACCCCATGTAAACTTCCTTCGATGGCCGCACCCATCGTACCACTGTAAATAATACTGATAGACGAGTTAGCTCCATGGTTAATTCCTGAGACCACAAAATCGGGTGTTCTTTCTAATAAACTATTAAAACTGAGCTTTACACTGTCAACCGGGGTGCCATTACTTTTAAAAGTTGGAACACCATTAATCTTTTCCACTTCGACCGCCCTCAATGGCTGATCGACAGTAATTGCACTCGATTTCCCCGACATGGACACTTCGGACGAAATCACTACAACATCGCCAAAAAAGTGCATCACTTCAACCAACTCGCGTAAGCCCCTGGCATGTATCCCATCGTCGTTGGTAACTAATATTAAAGGTTTTTCTGACATATTTTTTTGAATAGGGAACAAAGATAGGGAAAATGAATAGTTAGCCTGAACTATTCATAAATTTATCTATTCCGAAATCAAACTGCTTTGAATAAAGAGAATGCTCGATTCTCGCTTCTCAAAATAGCTAAGGCTATTTCTGCGAGGCTCAACTCTGTGCTTCCCTTTATTCTGTGCATTTTGAATTCTCATAACGAAAAACTTATGAATAATTCAGGCTAGCAGAGGGAAGTGCGATTTTAGTTTCTTACAATTTTTCTCGTCTTTTACTTTTTATCCTACTACCCACATTAAATTTGTTTTTCTATTTTATCTTTGAACAATGAAATTTATTGGAATAGTACCTGCCCGTTACGAATCAACACGGTTTCCCGGAAAACCATTAGTTTTA
>Ga0233437_1003141_pt1 | contig 22525 bp, 24 predicted proteins | sample SI_122_August201_FD_182714 | JGI IMG/M metagenome (GOLD analysis project Ga0233437, IMG submission 182714) | Seawater microbial communities from Saanich Inlet, British Columbia, Canada - SI_122_August2016_200_MG | ecosystem: Environmental > Aquatic > Marine > Inlet | place: Canada: British...
AATGAAAAAAAAAAAAAAAAAAAATACATAAATACATTACAAAAAAAATAGTGTTGAAAGGTATTATTGAACCAGTAAACTGATGCTTTATGAAATTATAAACAAAAAACATTATAATAGGAATAAGCATAATAGAAATAATTGATACAATTTTTCCATTTTTCCCCCGAGTATATGTAATTGGATGAATATAATACCATTTTTTTTTCCATGGTTGATTTTGAAAACATGAAAAATGCATATATTGAGTTTTTTTATCAAGAATTTTATGGAACTTCCCAGTAACTATCCAAGAAGATAATAAAAATAATTCTGTAAGACTGCCAAACACTCTTTTTGAAATATCATATTTTATACCTGCCCAAAAATTATCTTTTGTTATTTTTTTAGAACATACTTCGCACTTCATAAGTATTCCTTAGATGATTCGTTATAAATAATTTGTTATCAATATTTTTTTTACGTTAAATTCATAGTATAATCAAACTAAGTTTTAAATATAATATTTTATTTCCACCCAAAATGACATTTAATCTAGTTGAAACTTTAGAAGAAGCACTATATGAATCTGGTGTTTTAATTCTATGTAAATATTCACATGTAATAAATAAAAGGGATTCAACATTAATCTCTGGAAAAACTAGAGAAGTTCTTGATGTTCATGAAATGTTTAGATATGCTCCACCACTTGAAAACTACAGTATAATTGAACAAGCTCTATTAGCTGAAGCAAAAACTCAAGAATTAGATATAACAGAAGCTCTTGGTTATATTTCTGAACTATATGATTACGCTAAAGAATTAAAAAAAACCAATGTTCCTGAAAATGTGACTGGAACTGCCATGTTTAATCTTGTTGGTAATTTTCTTACAGGACGATACGAGACAAAGCACATCCCAAATGAACAAAAAATGAAATTATATAGAAGAGTATGGACCGAAGTAATTAGATATTTAAAAGAAACCCCACATTCAGAACCACATTTTCTAGATGAATTACATTTATTAACTGAATAATTAATAATCAAAAATCAAAAATAACTCAAATTTTCTTAACTACACTCCCTTTTCCAGTATCATCAACCATCTGTTAACTACAAGATAAACTAATTCTAAGTTTAATCTGCTAAACAAAAATTATATATGTTAAATCTTTTTTATCTAATTTATGAATGAAATAGCATTATTTGCGTTTTTGTATTACATGTACTTTTTTGTATTCACTCAAGGAGTACTTTATATCAAAGTAATTAAAAACTATAAAGAACTTGAACAAAAAAAAATTCTTCTTAATTACGAAGTATCAAAAACTGTATTATGGATCTACGGTATATTTCTTTGGATTATCTCTATTGCAGTATTAGTAGCACCTTTTATTGCTTCACTAAAGGTAGGTTTGCTAAATATTATGATCCTGTCACCTTTTGGATTATTGATTTATTTACTCCCACTCTCGTCAATAAAAAGAATTGATGGATTCAATACTATTTCCTGGTATAGAATAATGTCAAATGTAAAATTCAATAATTTTTTTATAACTTTATTTTACTCACCAAAACATTCATTCATTATTGCTTTAATCTTGTTTGCAATATTTTTTCTAACTAGTTTTCCCTTATCTAGTTTGATATATTGGTAATTCATTTAGATCTTTTTAACAACACTCCCCTTACCAGTATCATCCACAGAGTAACCTAGTTCTTTTATTTTATCTCTTAAACTGTCAGACAATTCCCAATTCTTTTGTGTTCTAGCTTCATCCCTTTGTTTAACTAATTCTTGAACTTCACTTGGAATGTCTTCATCTTTAAACTCTAAGACTCCAAGAACTTTATCAAACTCCATCATCAAGTTAAAGAACTTTAATGCATCATTTCTTGATAATTTATTGTCTGCGATTAATTTATTAACACTTGTCATAAATTCAAATATTGCTGCCATCCCTTCTGACACATTCAAATCATCATCCATACCTGCTTCAAAATTATCTTTTGCTGTTTTAATTAAACTATCTGAACTTGGATTATCAGTTCCGTCTTCAATTGACTTTAGTTTCATCAAAAATTCTTTAAATTTCTTTATTACTTGCTCAGAAGCAACAATAGTATCAAATGTAAAATTGATTTGTTGTCTGTAATGTGCTGACAATAATAAATATCTGACAGCTTTTGGAGAATGCCCTTTATCGAGTATATCTTTTAGGATGTAAAAATTCCCCTTACTCTTTGACATTTTTTCTCCATCAACTAATAAATGTTCAGAATGTAACCAATAATTAACAAATTGCTCTCCAGTGCAACCTTCTGACTGTGCAATCTCATTCTCATGATGAGGGAATTTTAAATCAATTCCACCTGTATGAATATCAAAGTGATTACCTAAAAATTTTGTAGACATTGCTGAACACTCTATATGCCAACCTGGCCTTCCTTTTCCTAAATCTGTTTCCCAAAATACATCTCCGTCAGCTTCTTCGTATCCTTTCCATAATGCAAAGTCATTTGCTGATTCTTTTTCATATTCGTCTTGTTTAACACGAGCTCCTACTTTTAATCCATCAAACTTTATTTTTGAAAGTTTCCCGTAATCTTTGAATTTAGTAACTGAATAATAAACTGATCCATCATCACTTTTATACGCAATTCCTTTGTCAATTAATTTTTTAGTTATGTCAATCATTTCTTTGATTGTTTCAGTTGCTTTGGGATATTCCTCAACTCTTTCAATGTTTAATATATCCATATCCTCAAAAAAATATTTTGTAAATTTTTCAGTGAACTCTTTAAGAGACACACCTTCTTTTTTAGAATCTCTAATTGTCTTATCATCCACATCAGTCAAGTTCATAACATGCATAACATCATATCCCTTATATTTCAAATATCTTCTTAAAGTATCTGAAAAAATAAATGAACGCCAGTTCCCAATATGTGCATAATTGTAAACTGTAGGTCCACAAGTATAAATTTTAACTTGACCTTTTTTAATCTCAGTGAATTCATCCTTTTTACGAGTTAGCGTGTTATATAATCTTAATGCCATTAATAATCACCTGTATTATTTTTTCTTAGTATTTTTATTCTCCTCTTTTAACTGTTCAATTATAAATTTAATTTTATCCCTTGATATTAATAAATAACTTGGATCTGGTGCATGAATCTCTAACGTGATTGTTCTGTTATACTTCTCATCCATCAAAGTTTTCATAACAAAAGGCCAATTAATATTTCCAACTCCAATTGGTAAATGTTGGTCTTCAGAACCATTGTTATCTGAAAAATGTAAATGTGCAATTTTTTTCTTAAATTTGTCAAAAACTAATTTTGTTTTTGCTTCACCTTCATTTCCAAGGTTAGCATGACCTACATCCCAATGTAGTTTTAAACCAGGAATTTCATCCAATATTTTCCCAATAATCTCAATTTCATTAAATAGTGATTTGGTATTCTCCATCATTATTTTAATTTTATATTTTTTAGCTTCAGCAACAATTTTTTTAAAAAATTCAACATTATACTCAATAACTAAATTTGGATCCCCAACATCGTTAGACATCACAGGATGAACATTAACATATTTAACTGGTAATTTTTTAAAAACTTTTAAACATTTTTTGAATTCAACAAAAGCAGCATCTCTTACAGACGCAAATGTGCTAGCAATAGGTAAATTCCACGGTGTATGACCTACAACTTTTAAATTATATTTTTTAAGTAATTCATTTATTTTTTTTGCATCAATATTATCGGCATAAGCAAGGTCTGGCTCTATAGTTAAATCTAAAAAGTCAAACCCTTGTTCTCCAATAAACTCTATTTGTTCGCATAAATCTTTACTTGAATTATTCATTGCACCTATTTTCATTTTATTAAAAACCTCTCGTTTTTGACAATTAAAAATTTTATATTACTTTTCATATTGTTCATCATATCACATTATTGTTTTAAAAAATATTTCCAATACATTACCTAGTATTAGAAAGTATATAATTCTAACTAATATTGTTAAGATTGATAAAAAAAATGACATGAATCCTGGAATTCCACCAATTTTACTATTAATAAAAAATGACCCAAATGCCTCAACGATTACTAATATTGGCCCAAGGATTACAAGTGACACATTTGGAAATAAATAGACCAATGAATTAACAATAAAATACAATCCAATAAAAAATAAATCTGGTCCATTAAGGGACTCTCCACCAAGCAGCTGTGGAACAATATCACTAAGGATAAAAAATACAAACGTAAAATGTAGTCCATAATACTTAGTAATAAAAACTCCCAAAAATAATGCTAATTTAAAATCCATTGGACTTCTATTGAATTTTGAATGATAAAACGTAAATATTGCTGAAAAAAGTGTTACTGCAACAAATGTAAAAAATCTTTTATTATAAGTAAACAAAAAAATTGATAAAATTAAAACAACTAAATATTTTTTATTTATTTTATATTTCTCAAGAATGTTTAAATCAAGTATTTTTTTCCTTTTCTTATAAGGTTTAACTACTCTTTCTCTAAAATCTTTTTTTATTGTCATTGTATACCATAATGCTTAACATATAAATCAAGCTTCCTCTTAATTGTATTTGGATTAATGTTTGACTCCCAAGTCTCATAAAATAATTTATCTTTTTTAGGAAGGATTTTTTTAACAACTGGATAAATCGGATTTATTATTTGTCTTATAATTTCTGATTGTTTTGACTCATATGGAAGTTTCTTATAATCGTAATCTGGTAAGAATCTATAATTCTCTGATTTACTCATTGGAATATAATATTTTTGTTGATTGATCTGAGATTTAAATGTCCTCATAATATTATTCCATCGTTTTTGTTCATTGGGTGTTGGAATAAAATTATTGTTTTTTGTGTTTTTTGGAATAAATTCTTGAATATTGAATTTACCTCCAAAATTATTATATGATCCATATTCAATTATCTTGTCTTTACCAAAATTAAGGTTTTGAAGTGCTACTCTCATGAATAAATGAGTTGCATCGTGATCAGGATGAGCACCTTCCCATGGAGGTATTAAAACAAAATCTGGTTTAATTTTTCTGATTAGCATAAAAATTTTATCAATAATATATGGATTAGACACCAAATCTTGATCAGGGCAACCCATAAAAAACATGTTATTCAAATCAATGTTAAATTCTTTTAAAGCTCTAGTTGATTCCTTCACACGCAGTTTTACATATTCATTTTCTGAAATTATTTTTTTGACAGGTGTTCCTTCTTGTCCTTTATATCCATCAGTCATACAAATTGCAAATGTATTTTTTCCTTTTCTTCTTAATATCAATCTACCAGTTGAGAATTCAACATCATCAGGGTGAGCACCGACTATTAAAATCTTATTTACAGGGTTTATTAATTTAGCAAGTAATTCCATTTTTATATAAAAAGTAATTTAAAAATTTTAAAGAATTATCTAGACCAATGATACAAAATTAACAACAACAGTCTAAACTCATTACAAAAAAGTATACATAGATTATATTTAAAGTTATTGCTTAATTAAATTTATATGTAAATTATTAAAATTAAGTCAGGGAGTTTTGTTTTTTTGTTAAAAGGCCAGAAATAGGATTTTGATTTTAGCTATTACGTTTCAAATATCTTTTTGTCTTCTTTACAGAAATACCTGACATGGTACATCCTGTTTTTTTAACATAATTTTTAAAAACTAATAATTCTGGCCCCATATCCCTCTCTAAAACAAGATTATCTGTTTTCTTTTCTAAATAAGACTTATAAAAAGGACTCACATTATATCTTAATCCATCAATTAGTCTGCCTATGAAACTTAATTCTAAATCAAAAACAATGTGTGCCAATTCATGTGCCATACCTCCTCTTACAACATTAGGATTTACATCTTTCATACCTGTATCAACCCCTATAAAATATCCTTCACCATAAGGAAGCATTCTGAGAAATGCACGATCTATAGATTCATAGTCTAATTCGATAGGTATCCTTATTAGTTCAGGAAATGCGTATCCAACTACTTCATCTCGAATTGCATCTAGATTATTCATTAAAGAAAGTGTAAAACCACTATTTATAAAGGTATCACCCACAAAAGTATAATTTGAGAAATAATAAACAAAAAAAATTAGAGGCTACCCTTAATTTGGTAAAAGCAAGATTTATATTCAGATAAATTCATTTAAATATATTTCCCATTAAAAATCAACCCCCTAACTAAATTCTAAATAAAAATAATATTTAAAGCTAACTATAACCTTAAATTTTAAATATATCCTTATTCTTCAATGCTTGATAAAATGAAAATACTGTTTTTTGCAGACACGCATGGAGACGACAAAGCTCTTGAAGTACTAAGAAATAGAGCAAAAGATGTAGATGGTATAGTCTGTGCTGGAGATATCTCAATAATGGAGAGAGATCTAAAGAAAGTTATGAAAAAACTTAATTCTTTTGGTAAACCTCTATTAATGATTCATGGTAATCATGAAGACGAAGAAGGGCTTAAAGATTTATGCGAAAAGCACGAAAATATTACATTTTTACACAAAGGAGTTTATAATATTGGAGATTATGTTTTTTTAGGTTATGGTGGTGGCGGATTTTCAACTAATGATCCAAGATTTGAAGAAGTTGCTGAAAAGTTCTTTAAACCTGAAGTAAAAGATAAAAAAAAAATTATAATGGTTACACATGGTCCTCCACATGGTACAATAATTGATAATATGGATGGAGATTTTAGAGGTAACAAAAGTTACAGAAAATTTATGGATGAAGTTAAGCCTCATTTATTTGTATCAGGACATTTACATGAAACAGCAGGTAAGCATGAAAAGATTGGTAGAACTTTAGTTCTAAACCCAGGTCCAACTGGATTTGTTGTTGATATTTAGAATAATTATGAAATAATATTCAACCCAGACTTCTTATCTTCTTTAAACCCTTGAATTTCAACTGGCTCCTTCAATTCAGCCTCAAACGTCATCAATCTATCTGGAATATCTTCTTTCATTAGTAAAATAACAGAACTTTCAGGTTTCTCATCAATATATTTTAAACCTGCAACCTTTGCTAACTTTCCTGAGAATTCTTTAATTTCGTCATGTGTTGGCATATTCTCAATGCTATTTCTTTGTTTTGCGTAACCTACGTGCATATACCCTTTAACTTCAACATAATCAAAATGTTCTTCATATTTTTTTATGAATTTACCATATTCTACTGCGTTAACCATATTATGACCTTTAGTTAATGTTAATCTAAAAACCCTTCGTGTATTCAAATCTTTCATGATTTCAATTGTTTTTACAAAATTCTCCCATGCATTTTTTGTTAATGGGTTAGTAGTTTTATCAAACAATTCCTTATTTGGCGCTGCTAATGTTAAATAAAATTGAGTAGGCTCGTGTCCACTTATCTTTTGAATCATATCAGGAAAACTCCCATTTGTAACTAAATAAGCAGTCATTCCTCTTTTTTTAATCTCATCAATTAATTCTGGTATCCTTGGATACATGGTAGGTTCACCTGTCAAAGAAATTGCAAAATGAAGTGGTAATTTCATTTCCTTAACTCTCTTTAAATTAACTTCTTTGTTACCTTGAAACCCAATAAGTAATTTGACGTGCTCATGAATACATCCATCAACTATTGATTTTGGATCATCAATCTCTGTGTCCCAACTTCTTGATGCACTAGAAATATCACGCCAACAGTGCCAACATCTAAAATTACAATGCTGTAAAGCTGGTGTCATTTGAACACATCTCCAAGTATGAATCCCATAAAACGTGTTTTTATAACATAATCCTCGGTTCCTTAGAGAATTCTTAGTCCAACCACAAATTTTTACAGCAGAATGATTCCCAACTATTCTATAACCTTGCTTTTCTAATTCGAGACGTTTTTTATCAGGTATCATTATCTAAAAAAGAAATCCAACACTGTTTAAAAAGATTAGTTTTATAACAACATATAACAAAATCATGAAAATTCTAAAACAATCACTTGCAAAACAAAAATACTGATATAACATTTATGTGATCGAGACAGATTTTCAGGATGCCAAAAAAATATCCACGTTTTGAAAAACATGGTTAATTTTTTTTTAGCATGTGATTTTCATAATCTATATAAATTAACTTTACAAGTTATTATATTAGATGCGTAGACAAAAATCTAAGCCTGATGATAAAAAAACTAAAGAATTAATAAAAAAAGCTAGGCTTGTATTGTTTATTATTATTGGTATAGTTATTTTCATAAAATTAAACAAAAAATTGTTTTTTATGGTTATATTTAGTGCATTAGCTTTTGCAGGAAAACAAATTAGAGGTCAATTTGGATTAAAATTAATTGTACTTGATCCATTAATGTTCCTAGCTATAATGGTTGCAAAATTTCTAAGTTTAACCGATGCAGTAATTTTTATTGCACTAAACACATTAGTAGTTGATTTCATTACAAATATTGCGTCAGAAGGAACTTTTTTTAATTTTGGTTTTTATTCAATCGGCACAGTAGTTGGAGTTAGTTTATTTGGAGGATTCAATATGATGATCTATGGAAATATCGCAAGTTTATTATATTCGGTTGAATATGTATTATTTAGATTTTTCATAATTCCACAAGATCCATTTGGTTCAGTAATGAAAGCTGTGACAAGCTTCATGTTCACATTTCTTTACCTGACCTTTTTTGGACCATTATTAGAACTATTGATGACATTATAAATAAAAATGAATCATAAAAAAAATTTTGTAAAAATATTATTTGTTGTAATTAATTTAGTAGTATTCATTGGCTTAATTTGGTTACACCTTGAAACTTTTTTTATATTTGAAATATTGTTGGCATTAATTTTTATTCAAATATTAATCGCAGGATTTTTTGGAGTAATTTATTTTTTACATCATAAATTCAAAATATTATCCAATAAACTAAAATTCAGGTTCTTAACAAGATTCTTAGAACAACCAAGGATGGAAGGGACTTATAAGGATAATTGGTGGCAAATTCACTTTGCAAGCAGATCTTACAGCGAATATTGGGGAATTCCAAGAACATATATTAAACTTCAATTTAAAACAAAAAACAATTTTGATAAGAAAAAACTTGCAAAATATAATAATTATAAATATGAAGGTAATGAAGTTTATAACATTGTTCATATCAAACGATCTTACAAAAATTACCTATTAATGCGAATAACTTGGTATATTCTAAATCCGAAAGAAATCACTCACTTAATGGATTTTTTACTAAATGTTTCAAAAGAAGCAAAAAAGAAATAAAACGAAAATCAAAGAATTATTTATTGAATTTTTGAATATTATATTTTAGTTATTTATAAACAATTCATATTCAAAACGCAATAATTATATAATTCATTTACAATTAAAATTATTCTATATGAAAAAGAACTCTGACCTTCTGATATTTTTATTAGTATATGTATTAGTTTTATTTGCACAATTTTACTTTTTTAATGATTTAGTATCACACAAACAAACTATACCAAAAAAATCCAATCTAAATGCAAAAGCTGTAGGGAGAATTGGTATTTGTAATAATTACCCACCAATACTTAATGTTACTTGTAATGAGAATTTAACTGAACATGAAAACTTTTATTGTCAGATTAATGCAACTGATATAGATTCATCAGTTTTAAGTTTTGACTCAAGTTTTATTACACCTCCTGTCTTGTTTAATATTAGTATTACAGGAATAATTAACTTTACTCCTGGATATAATGACACTGGTAATTATAGTGTGTTCTTTAGTGTTTATGATGATTCTAGTTGTTCTAACGGTGTAAGTACACAAATTTGGAGTTTTGAAGTAATAAATATTAATGACCCACCATTATTAATCCAAATTATTCCTGATAAAAACTGGACTCAAGATACATCCATTACACCATATGACCTTGATGACTATTTCGAAGATCCTGATGGTGATATTTTAAGTTATAATAATAGTATAATGGGTAATATTCAAGTCTATATTAGCTCAAATAATGAAGTAATGTTTACACCAATTCCTGGATTCTACGGATCTGAAGATGTCATTTTTTATGCTTATGACCCCTATCTTGAGCTAAATATAAGTAATAATGTAACTTTAGTAGTCAACCAAAAACAAGAATCCCAACCTGTGAATGTACCTCAAAGTTCAGGTAGTTCAGGTGGTGGTGGCTCAGGTGGTTCTTTACCTGCTTGCCTTCCTCAATGGTATTGCAGACCTTGGGGAATATGTGAACCTGACGGTTTTATGAGACGTGAATGTTTTGACTTGAATAATTGTACGGTTCAGATTGGAACTCCAAACATAACTCAAACTTGTGACTTTGTATCAACCTGTTTTGATGGATTACTTGGTCCAGAAGAAATTGGAATAGATTGTGGTGGACCATGTGGACCATGTGGTACTTGTTATGATAAAACTTGTAACAATAATGAAGATTGTACAACAGGACTTACAAAAGAACCTGACTGTGGTGGACCATGTAATGCTTGTTCATACACAAGTGAAACTTGTTACGATGAATTATGTAACAATAATGAAGACTGTATTCTTGGACTAAGTGATTACCCTGATTGTGGTGGACCATGTGTTCCTTGCGCATTTACTGAATCTCCAATTGATTCTAAAGGATTTAACTGGGGTCTTGCTGCAATTACACTTGCTTCATTGTTATTAGTTACATATGCAGCAAAAAAAGCATATCCTTGGTTATTATTATTGATAAAGAAAAAAAGAAAAAAAGAATATGAATCTAGGTTAATGCTTCAAACAAAAATAACTGAATCCATACTAGAAACTCTGCTTAAAATTGAATCAATGATTCCTACTCACGATATAAATACATTAATAATAATGCTCTCAACATTAATCAGAAGATATTTTAAGAATTTGTTTGAAATTAAATATGAATTCACATATGAAGAATTAATAATTGAAATTAAATCAAGAGATCAAACAACGGCCTTTAAATCTGTCTTAAAAAGATTCTTTGACAATTCTCTTGATATGGAATTCTCTGGTAAGAAAGTCCCTAAAAAACAATTTAAAACTTTGATCTCTGAATTTAAAGCAATTTTGTCAATTACAAGTAAAGAACCATTAAATTTCCTAGAAACTACAGAAAGCTCAATAGATAAAATATATCTTGAAATTTCAAGAGCACAACAAGCTATTAAACATAATGATCTTAACCAAGCATATAATATTTATGTTCAACTAAGTCATAATTTTAGTTCTCTTGATAAAACAATTCAAAAACAAATTTCTAGCTACATAACCATATTGTTTGAAGATATTCATTTTGCTAGAAAAAAATCTAAATAATTCTAAATTTTTAATTATTATTTCATTTTTAGCATCTATTCACTAAGTTATATAAATGATATAAGTTATTTAAATTATATAAATTATTTAAGTTATATAAATTATTTAAGTTATATAAATTATTTAAGTTATATAAATTTCCATATTTACGTAACTTATTTAAAGCATAAAATATTCCCATAAAACAATTAGATAATTTAACAAACAAATGACAAACATAAACATAGAAATCCCGAATAAACTTCATAGGAAAGTTAAAATTCAGTCAGCAATTGACGAAGTGACATTAAAGGATTTCATAATAAAAACTTTGGAAGAGAAAATAAAAAAAATAAAATGAGAAAGGTCAAGTGTGTAACAAACACTCAAAAATGGAACTGGTCCGGTTCTGAAATTCTTGAAAAAAAGAAATAATTTTGAGTACACCCTCAAAACTTAGTTGCATACTTGATCCTCATATTCATTACAATGAGAACTAAAAATATAATAAGAAAAGTTGGATTGATGATTTCAACAGTATTGTTAATATTATTAGGATCTCAAATCATTTCTTCAATAAACATTGAATCAATCAATGTTCTTCCAAGCATCAATGCTACAACTACAGAAAATCTAGAATGCTATTTTTCAATAACAGGAAATGAATCGTTTAATGTATCATGGTACAAAAACTATGTTTTGTTCAATTCAACAAATGAGACAAATTCACCATATACACTTTCTTATGTAAAAACAACAGAAGATGATATTTGGAATTGTACTGTCATGGCGTTTAATGCAACTAATGGAACTACAAAAGACAGTAATATTGTTACAATAGTAAACACAATCCCTACAATACCATATGTTGCAAACAGTTCAGGAACAGATATTGGTGACTATGAAGAGCTTATTGAAGGAATAGAATATAATTTTACACTTGTAACATATGACCCAGATAATGATATTACCTTTTACATGATTCCTGAAGGTAGCTATTGTGATATTGATTCTAGTTCTGGTATTATTAGTTGTAATGCAACAAATGAAACAAATATTGCTACAAGAGATCAGTTCAAATTCTTTGTAAATGATGAAGAAAAAGATCTTGGATCAACTGTTAATTTTAATGTTTCGCCTGTAAACGACTGGCCATATTTTACAAACAGTTTTAACAATAAGACTATTAATGAGACTCAAACATTATATTACCCAATAAATGTGAGTGACCCAGAAAATCCCGATGGACCCTTTAACCTAAGTGTTAGTTCAACATATGGTGACTCAAGACTTAAGAATTATACAACTGATTACCATAACTTTGTAATTAGGTTCACAGGTGACAGACCATCTAATTTTAGTGATGTAGACGTTGTCAATGTGACAGTAACTGCATGTGACACAATAAACAGTTCTATGTGCATATCTGACAGTTTTTTCCTTGAAGTAATAACCATAAACCATGACCCTGTGTTTGATGGACTAGAAAATGCTACTGGTAACCAAACAGAATTATTCACTATGTATGTGAATGCTACTGACATTGATACTGATGATTTGTTAAACTTTTCAATAGCGTCGCCTGAATGTGGTCAAGACATATGGACACTAACAGATTTGAAAAATAATTATGATAATGCTTCAGCACTGATTAATGTAACATTAAATAATTCACATATTTTATGTAGAAACATTACAGTTTATGTTAGTGACTCAAAGACAACATTCAGCCAAAATTTGTATCTAAACTTGTCAAACGTTAATGATTACCCTGTGCTCTCAAACATAAGTCACAATAACACAAACACAAATTCAAATTTTGATATAAGAAATCTTACAGCATATACTCAAGTAGAATTTGTTTATCAAATAAATGGTTCAGACCCTGACTTTGAAGTAGACGCTGATGAAACATTAACCTATACTGATAACTCAAGTTTATGTAACGGGGACTGTCCCACTCTAACAATGGACACAAGTAATGGATTGATTAGATTCATGCCTAATTCCAGCTTAACAAGTAACTATTACTACACTATCACCTTAACAGATAATGATGGAGTATCTGTTTCAACTTTGTTTAATATTACAATTTTAAATAATAGTCTACCATATTTTAATGAAACACCAACTAATCAAACTGCATACGAAGATACATTATTTAGTTACAAACTCAATGCAACAGATCCTGAATCAATGTTTGATGAATTTAGTGACAACACAACACTCTTTGACATTAGTGAACAAGGTTTAATTAGTTTCAATCACAACTGCTCATATGTTGGTAATTACACAGTAACAGTGTTCATTAATGATACATTTAGTGCAACAAACCAATCAACCTTTTCAATTGAAATTTTACCAACTAATGATACTCCCATAATTAATGTACTTGACAATATTACCATATTTGAAGAATCAATTTTTGAATTTGATTTATCAATAGATACAGTTGATGAAGATGTTACAGTGTGTAATCAAGGAGATAATTTAACATTCAATTCAGAATTTATTGGTAAACCTGAATTCTTCAACATTACATCTGCTGGATATCTATATTTGAACCCGAATTCAAGTCACGATGATAGTTATTTGATTAACATTAGTGTAACTGATTCAACTGGACGTAATGACTGGTTTTTCTGGAATGTTACAGTAATAAACAGAAGTGAATCTCCAATCATACATAATATAACACCACACGGTACACCCATAAATTTAACATGGGCATTAACTGAAGATTATCCAACAAATTTAACAAATATAAATACAACTGAAGAAATAACAATCCTATTTGATCATAATACAACTGATATTGATAGTACAGAATTATTTTTTAATTGGACAGTTAATGGAGAAGTAATTACATATAACAAAAGTTACACCCGATATTTTAATTATAATTCAAATGGCAGATACAATATAACATTAGTTGTATCAGATAATATTACTGGAATGCTTGCTCACGAAGTTAATTTCACTTGGAACTTAACAATTGCAAATAATAATAGACCCCCATTATTAAACAACAGCCTATGGGATATTAATCTATCTTCTACTTGGGACTCATGGACATACTTAGATGGAAGTGATGATGAACCTAGATTTAACGATCCAGATAATGATGTATTGTCATTTAACCACACACCTGTCACAGTCGTAGATATCACCATCATTGGTGACAAAATAACGTTTGAGCCTATTGCAATAGGTCAAGAACAAGTAATATTTAGTGCATATGATGGGCAATACTACAATTATAGCAATAATGTTACAATTAATGTAACCCAAATTCCTAATGAGACACAAGAATCTGTAACCGTAGTATTAGCATCTTCAAGCTCAAGTTCATCTACTAGTGAAGTTTTAGTACCATATTCAATACTTCAAGAAGTTGAAGTAGATAAAGAAATATTCCTAGACATTATTAATCCTGAACCTGTTGTAATATATTCAAATAATACTTTACGTCAAACTATAAGTGTAGTTAACACTGGAAACAAAACTCTTAAAGGAATAACACTTGGTGCAAAAACTAATTCAACCACAGCTGACATATCATTTTCAAATAACTATATTCCTGTGCTATCAGTTGGAGAATCAGCTAAGACGGATTTAATTATTGTTGACTATAAATTGTACAATAATTATCAAATAATAATTGAAGCTAATGTGACCGACCCATATTACAAAGATAAAGCAGTAATTTATATCAATGCACTTGAAAAAAGTAGAGGAAATCAATCTGTTACAAATACAAAAATAACATTTGCTAGAGATCTTCTTAACAGTAATCCAGAGTGTCTTGAACTTAATGAGTATTTAAAAAAAGCTCTAAACCAAATAGAACTAAATAATTATGATGAAGCATCTAGAATAACAGACTCAGTAATCCAAGGATGTAAATATTTAGTGAGTCAATCCAAACTAGATGACCAAAGACCTGCAAATTTAATATTAAATATGAGTAAAGTCCCTTATTTAATTCCATCTCTAGTATTGTTTACATTATTAATCGGAGTAGCAGTAATAGCAACTATTAAAGCTAAAAAAGTTAATGAAGAACTTGAACGTGAATCAAGCTAATACAGTAATAATTCTTGACAATGATTTATGGACATAATCTCTAAATTCATGTTCAATAGTCCATTTTGTTTTTGAAATTATTTTCTTGTGATCTATAAAATTAGGGAATACAACAACTACCTTACTAGCAACATTTTTTACATTTACTAAAAATTTTAAATATAATTCTTCTAAATTGTCCCCCTTGCTACCACGCCCGTATGGAAAATCCGTAACAATTGCATTAACTTTCATATTTATTTTAGTTGCATCATTAACACTTAGTTTAAAATTTTTAATACTATAATGTTCAAGATTTTTTTTTGCACGATTAATTTGATTAGAATCTATATCATGACCAATTATTTTAAATCTCATCAATCCCGCTTCAATTAAAGTTCCACCTGAACCACAAAAAGGATCTAACAATAATCCATTAGTTAATCCTGTCAAATTAATACACGCTCTTGCTAGTCTTGGATGCATTGAAGTTGGATGTAAACTTGGACGTAGATGCGCTTTTCTATTAATGTATGACTTGTCAACATCAAACAATTTTTTAACACATATAACCAAATTTCCTTTAACGAAAAAATGAAATTCTGTTTTGCTGTTTCTTAATTTTACTTTAGGATTTTGTAATTTTGAAAATATTTTAGATGCTATTTCTTTTTCAATAGCATCACTACCACCTTTAACTCGAACACAAAAATTTTCTTGATAATACTTTTGAAAATTAAATGAATCAATTAAATTTTCCAAGTCATCATTTTTACATTTGAATAAAAATTCAAATATTGAATGTGTAAATCCAAGTCTATTTTGAAAATCAACCTCAATCTTTGGCTTAAGAATTAAAAGATTATCAATTAATTCAAAGTCTTTTGATTGTGACAAAGACAAAACTTCCTGGATTGCTAGAGGTATGTTTTGTTTTGAAAGTAAAAAAAGTTTCATACATCTAGAAAATACGACTTGAATTTAAAGTTCTTGTTTTACTGATCTAACTTTTTGAAATGACAGAGCATCGTCAATTGCATCATCTCCAGTTACTAATAATGGTGCTAGTTTATACCCACTAATTCTATTTACTAATCTATAATTACTAATATGATCAAAAATATTCCACCTTTTACTTGCAGTATACTTAAATACTTGCCCTACTGACTTTGGATGTCTTAAATTACTTATGTGATCACATACTTTCAAAAACAATGCAGTTTCCCTTGCTTCAAAATTCATTTCAGTATAAATACCTATCACATAAAGTAAATTATTTTCTTCATCATTTATATCCATATTTGGAATAAGACGATTTAAACCTTCAATAGAATCATCTTCTATTTCCTTTAACATATTTCCAAGCAAACTTTTATTTTTAGGTGAACTCAAATCAATAGATTCAATATCCTTAACAGGAGGTTGATATTGTAATTTGTCACTAACCATTCTAGGTTTTTTTGTTGCTTCATAAGTAAGCATAATTTTAAGTTTGAGAGCAATTCTTTCACTATTTGGCATCTCTCCTGAATGATCACAAGGTTCATCACCATAAGTATCCAAAAAACTATCTAAATTTTCAATTCCATCAATATATTCAATTACTTCTTGCCCGTACCCAAACAACCTTTTTCTAATTGTTGAATGATTTACCAAATTTAATACATATTTTGCCATCTCGCCAGCAGGAGCATATTCTGGTTTTGACAAAAACCTTTCAAGATCCATGTCTTCATCTGGCAATCTCCAATAACTTCCTTCAGGTGCATCATGCATTTTAAACATGGTTAACCATAACTCACCTAATCTAACCTTTGTGCCTGGGATGTATTCATTAAGTTGTTGTACCCTCTCATTTATTCTTGTAATATCTTCTTTAACATACTCAAATTTTTCTTTTCCCTTCTTATACACATAAGGTAGTGCCAAAACTCCTGCTAACCCAAGTCCAAGAAAAAATTTAACAGTATCATCAACTAATTCATTTACTGGTATTTTACTAATATTTGGCAGTAACGTAATCCCTGTATCCCACACATAACTTAACAAATTTCCAAAAGATTGTTTTGCTGCACTAAAAAAAGCAATAGGAGTAAGAACCACCTCTGCCGCTGCTGCAATTGTCAATAAAGAAAGCATCTCAACATCATCCTGTAAATTATAATACTCAGGATGTCTAAAATGACCTAATGCCATAACTTGATCTTTAAATCCATGAATCATTGCTGATTCTGCAATTTTTTCTACAATATTTACATGATCATATTCAGTTCCATTTTCAACTTTTCTAACTTCCTTTGAAGCAGATTCCTTAACTAAATCATCTATTGTTTGATAAAATTCAGTTTTTCTAAATTGATCAAAATCTACTGACTCACCTAATTTATACTTATTTACAAATTTAACAATAAATCTATCCAATGGGCCATTAAATTGTTTATATGTATTAAAAAAAAAATTAGACCTAATTGTTTCAAGACTCATACCCTCTCTAATTATATCTAATATTTAAAATTGATTTATTTAAAAAATAAAATATTCTTACAAAAACATGATTTATCTTCTCTATTGAAAAAATATATAAACCTCTTATTTCTAACTAATATATATGAAACAACGTGGACGTCCAGTCAATTCTCAAATAAGACAAAATATGGTAGAATTATTATTCTACATTGGTAAAGCATATGGATATGATTTATACAAACATTATGTTGAAATATTCCCAAAAGTGACTCTTAGATCCATCTATTACCATCTAAAAAAAGGAGTGGACATTGGTGAGTTTGAAATCGAAAAGATTGAGAAAGAAAAAGGAGATTATTCATGGGGAGAAATGGCTGAAAAAATATATTATAAATTAGGTCCAATTGCGTCAGCAAAAGGTGACTTGAGAGTAAAGTCATATCTTGATAAAAAAAATGGTTAGTCCTGAATTAATACATTATATAAAAGAAGTTAAAAAAGGGGGACATTCACATGATGTCATAAGAACCCATTTAGTTAAACATGGATATAGTCATAAAGATATAGATGATGCATTTAACCATCCTGATATAAAAACAGATACAAAACCAAAAGAAAAAAAGAAACAAAATATTCTTCCAATAGTTATTATGATTTTTGTTCTAGGTATGATTACACTAAGTATTTTCTTTATTTTATCGTACATCCCATTATCTGGAAAAATTTCAGAATGTCAAAATGTATCAATTGCAGTGCATGAGAATAATGGGGACCAAATATATTGTATATATCCAGACAATACAATCTTACAAATCTTTCTAAAAAATAATGGTAAACAAATGATTAATTCTATAAACATCACTGTAAACAGTCAATCAAACAAATTTAGTGAAAAAATAGATAACTTTCCAGTTAGTGATGTTATTCCCTATGTTAAAGATTATTCTCCTGAGTATGGAAAAGTAAAATCAATTGTTGTCACACCATCAATATTGATTGGTGAAGAATTAACAGCATGTTCTGATAAAAAATTAGTTCTTAGAAATATTAAAACTTGTTAGAATTTATCATTAATTTTCTTCAACCCTCCAATAATCGCATATGCTTCACGTTTTGACATCATTGATTTTGCAAATACACTTTTCCACACTTTTTTTTGAGTTTCTTTTTTCTCAGGTGTTGCAAATTCTAATTTATCTAAAGTGTTATACACCAACCAAAGCATAAACTTCTTCTCATCAGGTGTCATACTTTTAATGTGAGAATTTAATTTATTTTGTCCAAATGAATTATAAATTTCATAAAATATAATTGAGGCTGCATGGCTTATGTTTAGTGCACTATATTTTTTTGATGAAGGTATAGTAATTAAAAAATCACACTTACTTATTTCGTTATTAGTTAAACCTGTTCCTTCATTACCAAAAACTATTGCTATGTTTTTATCATCATCAATCTTGTCTACAAAATCTCTAATTTCAATTGGAGTCCTAGGTATATTATAGTCACTTCCCATTACTGACGTTGTACCTACAACAAAATCAAATTCATCACGTAATTTATCAAACCTGTCGTATGTATCAAGTTCAGCATCCTTAATAACTTGATTCGCATGCTTACTAGTTTTAACAGTCTCATCAGAATTAGGATCACAAAGTGGATCAATTAACATTAATTTATCTAAATCAAAATTTGCCATCAATCTAGCAATAAAACCTAAATTGTTAGCATTTTGTACTTTAATTAAGACAACTGTAATCATTTATTCAAAAGTTAATCTTGTCCTATTTTTAAAATAGACTAATTTGACCTGTAATGATTGAGAACAATACTTTAAATATTCCTGTAAAAAAAGGTATTAATAAAATTATTAATAAAACAACTGCTACTTTGTTAATATTTGCCCAGATTTTTTGTCCTTTTTTCTTATCATCTTTAAATAAATATTCCATATTAGCTCTAAGCATCTGTGCACCATCTGTAATAAATATTGGAAACAAATTCATTAACCCAATACTTAAACTTAGTAAACTTGTCCAAATCAGAATTTTTGTAATAAAGTCTACCAATTTATCTGAAAAACTTCCTTTTTCAACATCATAAATAAAGTTCCTATCTTCTCCTCTTAACCATATCCCAATATAACTGTCATTAGGATCATCAGGATTGCTAGCAAGTGTGATTGGATATGAGTTTTCAGTTGTACCAACATTAATTGTCTCACCTGGTTTATATTTATCAAGTTCTTTTCCAAGTTTTTTAACTGTTAAAACATCAACACCATTAATTGCATTAATGGTAACATTCTGTGGCATATCTGACAAGTATGCAGGCATTGTATCATTTTGCATTACAACAACTGCCACACCATTTGATGGATAAATTGATAAAAAGATTAATGAAAAAACTCCCCATAAAATAATATTTGAAAAAGGTCCTGCTGCAAATACTGCTAATTGAGACTTATACGGTTTGGACTTTAATTCTTTGTCATCTGGCTCTACAAATGCTCCTAAAATTGGTCCAAAAAAAGCTAATCCTGAACTTTTGACTTTAATACCATGAGCTCGAGCAACGACTCCGTGACTAAATTCATGAACCACCATAATTATAAATAATGATATCCAACCAACGACTAGTGGAAAAGTAATACCTAAACCTGGAACTGGTAAACCTGGAAGTACTGGGCTTGCACCTTGAGCCATTGGACTTTGAATAATAATTTTGAATGCTTCTTGACCTAACCAATAAGTTATTACAAAAAAACCCCCATATCCAAAAACAACACCAATATATCCTAAAAATTTTACAAGTTTTCTGTGTTTAACACCCCAGTTCTCCATCAATGCTAAACCCCATTTAGTTCTATACACATACATTAATGTACCTAATTTATCAAACTTTTTTTTGTTAATAAAAATTAAAAATGCAATGCCTAAGTAGAATAAAATTGTTTGACTAAATTCTAAGAGTGTACTTAAAACAGTCATTTTTTAGAAGAATCTCCAAATCTTTAAAGAATTGAAAATTAATATGCTCATTTCTTTCTAAGAGGTCTAAAAGCGTGACCACCGCATTTTTTGCAAGTCACTTTTCCAGCAAGTACCTTAAGGTTTGTTGTTTTTGTTTTTGTTTTGCATTTTCTACACACAAAAACACCTTTAAAAAGTCTTGCATCTGCCTCTGGGAATTTTACCATTTACTTTAATCTCCTTTAATTTGTTTAACTACTTTATCACCAAGAATGTCCCAGTATAAAACTGTCATTCCATCTGATAATTTACCTTGTAATTCTTCTGGGATAGGTACATCAAAAGTTACATATGATTCCATATCCATAACATTTGCTGTGGTGCCTGAAATTGACAACACTTGAGCGTTTAATTTATCAATAATTGGAGTCTCGATATTATCATGACCTGGCATAACAATTTGTCTTTTCTTGCCATCCATTAATCCAACAGCTTCCATTCTAATCTTTGCATGGCCATGTTTTCCTGGCCTAGAAACCTGAATGTCTTTAACCACACATGCTGCTTCGTCAACTACGACGTAATTTCCTTTTTTTAATGATCCAATGCTAACAAGTTTTGTTCCAGCCATATTATCATATCCTCCTTTAAATCAGAATTTTATAGAGATTTATAAAAGTAACTGCTATTTAATGTTTTTGTTTAGAAAATAAAACTTTAGCCTATCATTTCAAAAAAAGATTCTGTTGATAACAAATCTGCTCCTGTCCCCCATGCAATTGTATTTGAATATCCAAAACTTGGTGTTCGACCTAATAGTTGATACATATTAGGAACTCCTGGATTAAAAGATCTTTTCCAAATAGGATGCAAACTATTTCCTCCATTTAAATCAGTAAGAACACATGTGTCTAGATCTCCTTTCCTTGCTGTGTATAATGCCAACTCTTCAAAATATTGGGCATGCATACTTCCAACATTTGAGCTAAATGCTTTCAAAAGTAAAGTATCTGTCTTTAACTTGTGTAAAAATTGTTTTGTTGCTCCTGGAACAATTAAAGACTCAGTCCCTTGGAAATACCACCATCTTTTTTCCAAACCATTATGTGAAAAACTAATAACTCCATTATTTCCATTTCTTGCCTGGTTAAATTCAATTTCTCCATTTTGTCCAAATTCAAAAAAATAAACACCTTGTATTGTTGCATTTAATTGTTTTACAAGCCTACCTGTAGCACCTGGTAGTATTCCCCCATATAAATTAGATATAGTTTGTATATGTCCAACATAATCCCATGGAACAAATTTTTCAGTTAATTTTTGCAATAAATCTTCTTGCTCAGACAATTTTTTTAAACTTTGAACATCTCCAAAAGGTTCAATTCCATTTGAGATTACATCAGTAACATCTTCCGAAAGAATAAATTGGGTTACTATATCAAAACCACCATAAGGGTTATATAAAATAGGTCCCCTAACATCTGCTTTTTTTCCTACAAACTTTACTGTTTCCCAATAACTAATATAATCACTATCCTCTTTAAAATTATGATTTCTATATACTATCGCATTAGGATCAGACTCTATTTGGTTAAAAGCATTAAAACTTTGTTGAGGAATTTTTAGGACCATATCATCCTCGAAGAAATATCTTATATATAAATAATCTTGAAATAATTCTAGTCAA